>Ga0208787_1000681_pt1 | contig 15749 bp, 13 predicted proteins | sample Wag4_2014_7_11_FD_187362 | JGI IMG/M metagenome (GOLD analysis project Ga0208787, IMG submission 187362) | Fresh water microbial communities from Ohio, USA - Utica-2 Time Series HT 2014_7_11 (SPAdes) (version 2) | ecosystem: Environmental > Aquatic > Freshwater > Water tank | place: USA: Ohio... | reverse complement strand
TTGACTGACTATAGGCAGGAACGATGAAGGCGAATAAAAAAATAAAATTAATAGCTACCAGAATACCTTTGCGGGACATCGAAGCGAAGGCTGACAGGCAAATTGAATTGAACCTGATTGAATGATAAAACGACATGTAGATTTCCAGTTTCGGCACTTTGTATATTCAAATCACGAAAATAAGAAAATTGTTGCTTGCTTTCTAATTCTTTATAATCTCCGAACTTCATTTTAAAGTATTTGTTGCTTGAAGGCTGCCCCCAATCAATAGCAGAAATTCTTTTATTACTAAAATCCCATCCTAGAGACAAGATACCATTATCGATTGATTTTTGCAACTGCCACTCAAATGAATCTTTATTAGTGATTATAAAATCAGATGAATAATCTAGGGGAGCATTTCCCAAAAGGAGTGCTTGAAGATGTAAAAAATCACCGGGTAGCTGGTATTTTTCCTTTATGAAAGAGATAGGATGAGCTTCAAACACATTATTAAGCCTGTCTAAGTAAAAAAAAGAATCTTTTAAAATCAAAGCCCTTCCCACTTCAAACCCTAATTTTCGCAAGGAAACCCAAATGGCACTATCTCTGCGCACCCGAATAATACCTTGTCCGCTCAAATTTGAACCTTCTGATTCCATTTGAAGCTGACATTTTCCCTCCATCCACTCTGGGGCAAATACCGCTTTTTTAAGAAACAGAGAAGGATTATCATCTTCAGTTAATACCCCTTTTTTACTTATTTTAGGTGAGCAGGAAAGAAGGGTAAAAAGCAGAAAAGAAGAAAAAACTAATTTATACATCCTACTAAAACTTACTCAATTTTAAGGACAAACTTTTTCCTGTGTTGCCCAATTCCAGTGATTTTTTGTAAGCATTTTCCGCCTCCAATGTATTATTTGCAGAAAGAAATACATCTCCCCAATGTTCAAAAAACAGAGGTGTTCCCCATTTTGCCCCCTCGGCAAATAACTTTAATGCTGCATTAAGTTGATTGTCTTTAAATGCAGCAAACGCTTTGGCGTGCATAACAAGCGCCTCATTATACATTTCATCTCGACCGGTATTTGTCAAAGGTAGCGGCATTTCACCCCCTGATAAAATTTGTAGCGCCAAGAGGTAAGATTTTTTATCTTTCCCTTTTAAAGATAGAAAAATATCATTCGCTGCCACCTTTTCACCTTGTAGAGAAAGGGCGAGCGCTTTTAAAGCCATCAAATGATTTGTAAGTTGTTCGTCTTTAGAGCTTTGAAGAAAAGCCTCTTCCATTAAGGGTAAGGCTTCTGTTATTTTACCCTGAAATAAATAACCGTAGGCTGCATAGAAAGGAATCTTTGGGTTATTAGGAAAAATGTCCCAGGCAAACATTGCTTCCTTTGTCAATAAACCAGATTGCCCCGAAGTCCAAAGGAGATTCAGATAATTTTCCCAAACAAAAAAAACAGATTCATCCTTTTTTAAGGCCGCTTTATACTTTAGCACAGCCGTATCAACCACTCCCATGATACGATAAATTTCAGCCTGGAGTGCCAAAGGAACGGCATCAGAGGGATGTGCTGCTTCCATGGAGGCACACAGAACAAGTAATTGTTCCTTCAGAGAAACCTCCTTAGAAATAGCAAGTCTAGCTATTTCAGGCATCAATCGCCCCCTTTTCTTTTCAGTATCTATCTGATTATCAGAAAAAAATGAATTTAATGATAAAAGTGAAGTGGTTGTTGAATTATTTTCAAGTTGACTGAGCTCAAATTTTGCGCGCGAAGCATCAGGCTGTAAGGATAATAATTGCTTCAAAATTTTTGATGCACCCTCCGGATCATTTTGCTTAATAAAATAATCTGTTGCCAGATAAAAATGATTCTCATCCGTGGGAAACAAACTAATCAGGCTATTCAGTTCTTTTTTTGCTTTCGGAATATTACCCGACAGATGAAATAGCTGCTGTCTTTGAATGATTATTTCAGGAGAAATACCCCAAGTGGCTTCTTTTAAATCTAACACTTTAAATGCAGCATTCCAATCATTGGCTTTTTGATGACAAACAAGCAATGACTGATAAAAATCAACTCCCTTTGGGTCTAACGTGATACATTTTTGTAGCACAGGAATAGCCAGATTAAATTGACTGTTTTGCATGTAAAGACTGGCTAGTTTCTGTTGAAACCAACGATTCTCAGGTGATTTTTTAGTAGCTGAAAGAGCGTAAGAAATAGCTTTTTCCCATTGGGCACTATCCTGATAAATCAATGCCAGATAGTAGTCAGCTAAATCATTCGACGGATAATCCTTCAACAATTTCTGATAAATTGCCACAGCTTTGTCTGTATTGCGTAAAAAATTTTCTTTTGCGCCATCAATCAAAGCTGCTTCCACCAATAAATCATTGGCAGAAACTTGCACTGGTTGCCCCACTACTGCGAGCCTTAATGACAAAAAAGAAAGACAAAACCAGATAATTTTCATGAAAAAATTTAGTGATTATTAATCAATAACGGTAATTTTCAGCATGTTTGTACGGTGTTTTCTCATCAACGGCATGGTTCCAGTATTCACTACGACATCACCTTTTTGAATTATATCCCTAGCCTTCAGCAGATCTACAACATCTTGAATAGTGTCATCAGTGGTAGCAAAACGATCATAATAAAAGCATTCGACACCCCACACGAGACTAAGCGTGGCGATCATGTGAATTTTATCACAGAAAATATATGTTTTGATATTGATATTAGGTCTGAAACTTGACACTTTGAAAGCAGTATAACCTGAGCTGGTCATACCGATAATAGCTTTAGCTTTAATACTTTCAGCGGTATGAACTGCTTGCTGGCAAACAACATCGGAGAGGAAAGTGCGTGAATTTTCAGAAGGAACTGGTCTTTTATCTCCAATTTCGAATACTTTTTCTGCCTCTTGAATAATTTTCACCATGGCTTCAACCACCTTAATCGGATGTCTTCCAACAGAAGTTTCTGCACTCAACATAACGGCATCTGCACCATCAAATACAGCATTAGCCACATCGGTAGCCTCAGCGCGCGTTGGTGAAGGGTTAGTAATCATGGAATCCATCATTTGTGTAGCCACAATAACGGGTCTGGACCTACGAATACACTTTTGGATAATTGTTTTTTGAACAACAGGAACCTGTTCGATAGGAATTTCGATACCAAGATCTCCACGTGCCACCATAATGGCGTTAGACGCCTTAATGATTTTATCGATTTTTTCAACCGCCTCTGGTTTTTCAATTTTAGAGATAATTTTAGCCGGGTGATTCTTAGCGTCAATTTTAGCTCTTAATTCCTTAACATCTTTAGCTGAACGAACGAAAGACAGGGCAATCCAATTGACTGGCTGCGTAAGAATAAATTCCAGATCGATAAGATCCTTTTCGGGTAAAGAAGGCAGAGAAATTTTTGTATTGGGAAGATTCACGCCTTTATTTGAAGACAAAACACCACCAAATAGGGTAACTAATCTAACTGTATCTTTAAAATTTGTTTCTATAACTTCGAAAACCAGTTTACCGTCATCTACGAGAACCTTTTCCCCTACCTTTACATCGGATGCAAAATCCTGATAACTCATGTAAATAGCATCTTTGGTGCCGATACAAGGTTTATTAATCAGCGTAATAACATCTCCCTCTGCCAGTTCCAATGCATTATTTTCGATTTGGCCAACCCTAAGTTTAGGTCCTTGAAGGTCGGCGAGAATACCAATATGATAGCCAAATTTTTCATTCAACTCCGTAATACGTTGAATCACTTCAAGATGCTCATTGTGTCGACTATGAGAAAAATTAAGTCTAAAAATATTCACACCGGCATCAGCTAAGGCGCGAAGATTTTCAATGGAGCTACAAGCAGGACCAACGGTAGCTACTATCTTTGTGTTTTTGTTAACTTTGTTATGCATTTTTTTGGGTATATCACATTTAACATTTTAATAAATGTAAGGGCGAAATAAGCAATAATATTGCAAAAAGGGGTTAAAATATCTGAAAAAATGAAAGAAATATTGCATAACAGTAAAAAAAAAATAAAAAACTTTGATTTTAAAGGTAGTTCTGCTTTACTTTGCACCTTATTTTAATAAACCACTAATAATTTCCCTATGTCTAGCATTGCAGAAAGAGTAAGCAAGATTATCGTTAAAAATTTGGGAGTTGACGAAGCAGATGTAAATCCTGGTGCAAGTTTCACTGGTGATTTAGGAGCCGATTCTTTAGATACGGTTGAGCTAATAATGGCTTTTGAAAAAGAATTCGAAGTCTCTATTCCAGATGAGCAAGCGGAAAAGATTCAAACTGTTGGCGACGCCGTTAAATATCTAGAAGATCAGTTAGCTGCAAAGTAATTCTTGTGTAACTAAAAGTGCAAACCACAAGTCTGTTAAATGTCAGACTTGTGGTTTTTAAAACGACGAAATGGATCAGATGAAAAGAGTTGTTGTAACAGGTATTGGGGCCATTACACCCATTGGTAATGATATTGATTCCTTTACCTCCAGCCTTCAAAATGGAGTCAGCGGTGCAAACCTAATTTCTCTTTTTGATCCTACTCTTTTTAAAACGCGCTTTGCTTGTGAAGTAAAAGACTTCAATCCTGAAATGCATATTGACCGTAAAGAAGTCAGAAGGCTAGATCGTTTTGCTCAAATTGCTATTTGTTGTGCTGCTGAAGCTGTTAAAAATTCCGGCCTCGATTTCGAAAGTGATTCTTCATTAGACCACGATAGAATAGGCGTCATCTGGGGTTCAGGTATTGGCGGACTTAGTAGTTTAGAGGAGGAAATAAAGGAATTTATGAAGGGGGATGGAACACCCAGATTCAGTCCTTTTATGATTCCTAAAATGATTTCTGATATCGCCGCCGGACACATATCTATGCGATATGGTCTTCGTGGTATTAACTACGCGACAGTTTCTGCCTGTGCATCAGCTACACACGCCATTATCAATGCTATGGATGCTATCCGGTTGGGTAGAAATGATATTGTTGTAACCGGAGGATCTGAAGCTACTGTAACCGTTGCGGGCATGGGTGGTTTTAGTGCTATGAAGGCGCTTTCAACCAGAAATGATGATTATTTAACCGCTTCCCGTCCGTTCGATAAAGATCGCGATGGATTCGTACTTGGTGAAGGTGGTGCTTGTATTATCTTGGAGTCTTTGGAACATGCTCAAAAAAGAGGCGCTACCATTCTTGCTGAAATTGTCGGTGGCGGCGCTACCGCTGATGCTTATCATCTCACTGCACCTCATCCGGAAGGCCTGGGTGCAACCAATGTTATGAAGATCGCATTGAAAGATGCAGGTCTTAATAAAACAGATATTGATTATGTGAATGTCCATGGTACTTCCACTCCATTAGGTGATATTGCTGAAACTAAGGCCATTCAGAATGTTTTTGGAGACCATGCCTATAAAATGAATATTAGTTCGACCAAATCAATGACCGGTCATCTTCTGGGAGCCGCCGGCGCTGTTGAATCAGTTGCTTCTATCCTTTCTATTATTCACAGGTTTGTACCGCCAACCATCAACCATTTTACAGATGACCCTGAATTAGATGCAAAGCTTAACTTTACTTTTAATGAAGCCCAACAAAGGGATGTTCAAGCAGCACTAAGCAATACTTTCGGGTTTGGAGGTCATAATGCGTGTGTTATCTTTAAAAAATTTGTATAACCAATTGTCTTTTGCGCATACTATTCAAATTATTTAACTTTTATCTGTCTAAAGATAAATATTTTGCCCGGCGCATGTTCGATGTCCTTGGCTTTGTTCCTGGTAATATACTCATTTATAAACTTGCTTTCTCTCATAAGTCATCTCAAAATGAAAAGTCTGTCCTTTCTCAAAATAATGAGAGATTAGAGTATTTAGGAGATGCCGTTTTGGGTACCATTGTTGCAGAATACTTGTTTAAAAAGTACCCAGATAGCAATGAAGGTTTCCTGACTAAAATGCGTTCTAAAATAGTCAAAAGGAAAACGCTGAATCGCATAGGTGATAAGATGGAACTTGATGGCGTTTTGCAGGAATTTAATAATACCAGACTAAGCAGGTCTATGCTCGGAAATGCGGTGGAGGCACTTGTTGGTGCTATTTACCTCGATGCTGGCTACGCATTTACCCAAAAATATATTGTAGAAAATATTTTGCGCAGGTATCTGGATATTCACGAACTGGAAAATTATGATGACAATTATAAAAGTCAGCTCTTGGAATGGTGCCAGAAACATGGAAAAACAATTTCCTATAAACTTATTTCCAGATACAAATATGAAAAACGAGATCGCTTCAAAGTGGGTGTTTTTGTAAATAATCAACGCATAGCTACCGCTGACGATTTCAATAAAAAAAGTGCAGAACAAGCCGCTTCTGAAAAAGCGATGATTGAGTTGGGGTTTCTTACCGAAGAAGATGACGATTGATTTTTCTATATAACACATGTCTTTATTACCCCTTTGGGAAGATATTGAAAAATTATCTCCCGATCCAGCTACACTTGAACGTTGTTATCGTTTAGCATCGCAACGATATCTAAAAGATATTGGTACCGCAGATGGCTATATTTGGGGGAAAATAAAAACTTCGGGAGCTTCTTTCTACCAGGTTTGCTGGCAATTAGATACCTTAATTTCTGCTTCTAATTCTCCGATACATCTGAAACCCGATAAATACACGTTAGCCCTCGCTTTTTACTATTGTAAAAATCCAACGTCATTTCCCACTTTTGAAGAAATCCCCTCTTGGGTCATAAATTATGTTTCAAAAAAACCATTAAGTGAGGCAGATTTACTGGAAAAAGAAGCTGAAAACCAACACTTACGGGAAAAAAATCAAATAAAAAGGCAGGCAGAGATGCTACAGGGGTGTTTAATTTTGACCCTTTGGCTTGAAGATTGTTTGAAAATAGGCCTGGCACGATTAAGAGAACAACCCTACTCCTTTTGGGATTCCATCGTTTCCCGACTTACTGACTTTAAGTTAAATGGCATTGCCTCTAGATTACTTCCCCTTTTTTATCAACGAAATGATGAAAACTGGGTACAAATCGCCATGAAGCAACTTGGCGAAATCATTCTTTTTTGCGAGGCTTTTCAAAAATGGGATGATTTTACCAGCGAAAATCAACAAGATCTATTAGTATATGGTGGAGCTACCATTAAAAAAGAAGTAGTTCTCAATGAACCACACATACCCGATGATTGGTTTGTTTGTTCCCTGGAATATAAACAGATTAGTAGTGACCTCAATGCCCGTTTTGTTTGGTTATTTGGACTTTCAACGAAGCGATATGCACAGGTAATTTCATACAGCTGGCGGGGAGAAAAATGGGAAGATAATTACGAATTGCACACCCGGGTAAAAGGTAATGTGCATTATTACCCTTCCGGATTTCCTCAAAGAGCTATTTTACAGATAAATGAAAGAGAATCAGGAAAAGTCGCTTCTTTTCCAACAGATTATAAAGACTGGCATTCTTTTTTTGAATCCTATAGAATGGCTTTCAAGCGTCATTTTCTTTTGGAGGAATTTCCCGGTTATATAACCCAGATAACAGTTATGAACGAAAAGTCACTAATACTGCTGGATGAATCAGGTACTGCCATTGAGACAGTACCTGATTACGATGAAAAATGGGACCTCGTTGCATTTAGCGAAAATAAGAAAGTCACCATTTTTGGCCTTTGGAATGGCCTGTATTTTGTACCAAAAAGTTATTTCTAAGGTCTATTGTTTAACTCTTTCTGCAGCATAAACAAAATAAGGAGTATCCCCCTGCCAAGGCATCGCTTTTAATTTCTCCTTATAATAAAGTTTAACGGGAACCCCTTGCAAGGAATCAAGTGTTCTATATATTTTTTTATTCCTGACAGAAAAGTCCCAGTTGGTAGAAATAAATCCTTGTTTAGTTTGAGCCATACCAGCAATTCCCAAAGTGCCTTCGTACGTTTTAAAAATATATCCCTTTTTAGTAATTTTCACCAAATAACCAGAACGGGTTCCATTGCTATAGGTAAAATTACAAATTAACAGATAACTAATAAAGCCGAAAAGGATAAACCCAGCGACGTATAGAAAAAATTTCTTCACTCTGCTTCCTATATTTTTTACTCCGTCTTTAACTATTTCTTTATACTCACTCATAACATTTAATTTTTACAAAAATAGTTAAAATTTTTCACCCTTATGCACCTAAAACATAAGCATTGGCAGTAATTAAACAATCTGCCACTATTCTTCTTGCTTCCTTAACAGGTTGAATCGGATATTTTGAGAACCTTTTGACACCCATTAAGAATGTTTTCAATAAATCTCCTTCTGAGAATGACGATAAAGCATCAGTAGCATTTTTTTGCATTCTAAAGGAGGCATCATGAAGAAATACTTTTAAGATAGCATCATACACCTCTTGATTTATTTGCTTGTCTGCTTTAATAGAAAGTTTTTCTACGCGCAGCAAGGTAGATTCGGCTAAAAACAAATCGGTAAGCATATCAGAAAGGTTAAACAAAATCTCTTGTTCTTCCTTCAAATTAATCTTACCGTCCATTTGAGATTTTGCAGCGGCACCCGCTACCATCAGTAAAATTTTCTTAAAATCGGTAATAGCTTTTCTCTCCTCTGCATAAGGACCTGATAAATTTTCCAATACTGGCATGGAAGCTAACTCCTTTTGAACGGCCCAAGCGGGACCAACTAAATCAAGTTCTCCCTTCAGAGCCCTTTTGAAAAGTTGGTCAACCATCAACATTCTGTTTATTTCATTTGTCCCTTCGTAGATTCTGTTTATTCTTGAATCCCTGTAGCCTCTGGCCGCAGTTCCTTCTTCTGAGAAGCCCATACCGCCATGAATTTGTAAGGTTTCATCTACCACATAATCAACTACTTCCGAACCTACGATCTTAAGGATAGAACACTCGATAGCATATTCTTCGGCACCCTCCAATTTTGCTTTTGCAAAAGGTACACCTTCGGCAGCTAATTCCTCTCTCTTTTTTTGCAACAAATGGGAAACCCTGTATAAGGCACTTTGTCCGGAAAAAATGCGTATCGCTTGTTCCGCAATTTTATATTTGATGGCACCAAAATTAGAAATGGCCTGGCCAAACTGAACTCTTTCATTAGCATATTTAATGGCGGTATCTGCACTTCCCTGTGCACCCCCCAGACATAAAGCGCCCAATTTATACCGACCGATATTCAGCACATTAAAGGCAATTAAATGTCCCTTTCCAATATCTCCCAATAAATTTTCAACGGGAACAGCTACATTTTCAAAAAACACCTGTCTTGTCGAAGAACCTTTAATCCCCATTTTCTCTTCCTCTTCCCCAAAAGTTAGCCCTGGAGTATTTCTTTCTACGATAAACCCTGTGAATTTTTCTCCTCCAATTTTTGCAAAGACGATGAAAATATCTGCGAAACCGGCATTGGAAATCCACATTTTCTGCCCGTTTAAAATGTATTTTGTACCATCCTCGCTTAAATCTGCTCTTGTTTTAGCTGCTAATGCATCTGATCCTGATCCTGGTTCAGTTAAACAGTAAGAAGCCTTTAGTTCGCCCAAAATAAGTCGGGGAAGATAATGTGATTTCTGTTCTTCCGTACCAAAATATAGTATGGGTAACATACCTATACCAATGTGTGCCGCATACGCAACAGTAAAGGAGCCTGATGGCCCCATAACCTCGCTAATCAAGGTATTTGTATGGTTATCAAAATCTAAGCCTCCATATTCCGTAGGCATGTGTGTACCTAAAAAACCAAGTTCAGCAAACTTACCAAGTACATCCAACAAGGTATTATCTTCCTGTTTATCAATTTTTTTTGCATGGGGTAAAACTTCCTGAACCAGAAAATCATAAGCCGTCTGACGTATCATTTTCTGTTCCTCATTGAAATCTTCCGGGATAAAAATATCCTCCATGGTGCTTTCCTTCAATAGAAACTCACCCCCTTTTAGTTGTGACTTAACAGCTGCTGATTCCATAATATTTATTTTTAGCGAAATTTCGCTACAATAATACAACAAAAATGAAAAGATAAAGGTTTATGAAAAATAAAATATGCAAAAAAATTAAACCTAATCTAGTCTATTTCAATTTAATTAATAAAATTAATAATAATGCTCCATATTATTTTCTATTGCCTATTTTTCTCCCTTTTCAATCCGCCTATTACTTTAGAAATTAAGATGGAAGGCTTAGTACCCGAAAAGGGAACCATCCGAATTGGTCTATATAATTCTGCGGCCGCCTTTGCAGATGAAGCTAATCCAAACCACGCACAAGTTGTGACCGTTGGGAAAAACGCTACTCAAATAATTAAGTTTGAAGGCCTGTCGGAAGGTAAATATTTAGTAGCTGCCTACCAAGATGTAAATGGCAATAAAAAAATAGATAAAAATATTTTAGGCATTCCAACAGAGGCTTATGCATTCTCAAATAACGTGTTTCCCAAGTGGAAAAGTCCAACTTTTGACGAAGCTGCTATCAAATTAGAAAAGCCAGTCGAAGCTATAAAATTAAAATTTCGCACCTGGATTAATTAATTTATATTTTTAGTACGAAATAATTCGTACAACATTTGGAAATTTCAAAAAGCCACCTTACATTGCACTACGAAATTAATCGTAGTTAAAATTAAGGTATGGAAAATTTACCGAATCCAACGGAAGCGGAACTGGAAATCCTGCAAACATTATGGCAGATAGGCCCCTGTTCTGTCAAGCAAGCGCATGGACTATTACAAGAAAAAAGGGAGGTTGGCTATACCACCATATTAAAGCAATTACAAATAATGCTGGAGAAGAAATTGGTCCAAAGAGATGAATCTGCAAGAATTCACCTTTATCAAGCGGCTATTTCCGAACAAAATACAAAAGAAAAACTAGTACAAAAGTTTGTAATCAATACTTTTCAGGGATCTTCACATCAATTAGTTATGCAAGTTTTAGGTAATGCCGCTGCATCTGCCTCTGAGTTAGAGGAGATAAAAAAATTGATTTCCCAATTAGAAGATCAAGATTCCAACAAACAAATTATTTAAAATTTAAAGGTATTGCCGTGAAAAATTTCATAGAATTTCCTCAAAATCTGATTGATGTGTTAGGCTGGACCGTATTCCATGCAATATGGCAAGGGGCTATCATTGGACTGGTATTTTATATACTGCTTACTACCCAAAGTTTTAAAAGTGCCAAAGCCCGATTCAACGCTGCATGGATCACCTTGTTCATACAATTACTTACTTCCATTTGTACTTTTTGTTATATATGGAACACCTTTGCCAACAGACTTGACCCCGTAATAAACCAGGAATCAGGTATTCAAAACCATTTCTATTTATCTGGTAATGAAACTATACCTATTCAAACCTCTCTTCTTGAAAAAATACTTAATCTGCCTAACCAATACATTGATTGGGTTTCATGGATATGGTTGATAGGCGTAAGTTTGATGTCTTTAAGATTATTGGGTGGATTTTCCTATCTGTTTTGGTTAAATAAAGTAAGTCACAGCCCCCTGCCAATAGAAATGAATTTATTTCTGGAACAAAAACGAAAGGAAGCAGGGCTAAAAAGGATCATTGGAAAATTATCCTCACATATTCAGAGTCCTATTGTATTTGGACATTTCAAACCAATACTTCTTTTCCCCGTTGCCCTACTTTCAAAACTCACACCAGAGCAAATAGAAGCAGTTATACTTCATGAATTAGCACATATAAAAAGAAATGACTACATATTAAATATTTTTCAAATATTTATTGAGGTAGTTTTCTATTTTCACCCTGTTACCTGGTGGCTGACCAGCATCATTAAAAGAGAAAGAGAACATATCTGTGATGATGAAGCAGCAGGAAAAGAACTCAATCAAAAATTATCTTATGCTAAGGCACTATTGATAATACAGGAAAATAATACCATTTCAAGTATTGGTTCTCTGGCATTCGCCAAGAAACCGTCTGAAATGTATCTCAGAATCAAAAGAATTTTAGAACCTTCAAAAAATGTAAATTTCATGGAAAAAACAACGCTGGGAATCCTGATGTTAGGACTTGCCCTTGGTATGTTTTGGCAACAAAAACCAATTTTTGCCAATAACTCCACATTCAAAACAATACGAACAGAGGTGACAGACACACTTCCAAAAGGGACTATTCAAATCAACCTAAATAAAAATGGGGAAACCTGGGATATAAACCTGAAAGATGGAAAAATTGTGTCGTTGAAGAAAGACGGCAACACGATACCTGAAAATGACTTTCCCAAATACGAATCGGAGGTTAAAAAGATTATGAGTGAAATGCCTCCTCCGCCGCCACCTACGGGACTACCTGCACCGCCTCCACCGCCAGGAATACCACCACCTCCACCACCCATGATTTGGAATGAAGGGCAGCCATCTAAAAATACTAATGAGGATTACATGATTATTGTTAAAAAAGATGGTACCTCCCAAAAATTCATCCAGCATAAGGAAGTCACAGTTAAAAGTGAAGGCCAAACTATCCAAACGGAGGAAAAGATGATTTGGAAAGACGAAAAAGGTAATAATGTCAATCCGGACGATATTGATCCTGCCACAATTCAAACCATAGATGTCAGAAAATCACCGAAAGGTCAAAAATCTGAAACTACTACAGTGACGGTGATAACAACAGAGAAGAACATCACAAATAATGTTAACAAAGAAGATATAAAAACCATTGATGTCCGAAAATCAGCTAATGGAGAAGAAGTCATCATTGTCAATAGAATGCCAAGGAATAGTGGATTAAGACCTTTAAATGGATTAATAGAGGGTAAAGCATTATTCGTTGCTGACAGCATTAATTTTTCACTGGATAAAATTTCATTTCAACCAGGCAATGTGAGATCTGCTATCACCAGCCAATTAATGAATGACCAGGTAATTGCCGACGAGAATAATTTCCAGATGGAACTGACGGAGAGTTATCTAAAGATAGACGGGAAAAAATATGTCGGACCTTTTCATGCCAAGTATTTGAAAATTTATGAATCAAATACGGGTTTAAAAATGGATTCCAAATCAAAAATTTCCATTTCTGGTAAGGAATAATGTGTTGAGTTTATAAATATATTAACTGGGAGGGTGTCTAAAAAGATAGCCTCCTTTTTTTATGTTGCATGGATAAATTTCTACGATTACGTCCATTAGGCATTAGATTATATACACAAAATTATCTTAGAGACGCGATGCTTCGCGTCTTCTCCCCGACAGGTTTTGATTTAATATTTACCCCTAACAATCGTTTCTGAATCAAAGATTTTAAGGATTTACAGGATTTCTCGGATTATATCGTATGTTTTTGTTTTAAATATAATGTTTATTCGAAGGTATATTCCTAGGTCTAAACTTAAAGGGGCATAGCATCGCCATTTTCGTACTAATGTTTTTAATGTATCCAGGTTTTTTAGATAGCCTGTTCTTTACTGAAGTAAGTTAGCTACCTCTTTCAAACCATCCATTCTTAAATCAACCAGGTCAGGATTAAATATCTTGTCTGCATCGGAAGAAATCCAGATGGTAAACATGCCAAGATTTCTTCCAAACTGCATATCAGACATCGAATCTCCAATCATTACAGATTGTTTGAAATCAATATCAGGAAAATCCTGTTGTGCTTGTAATCCCATACCCACATTTGGTTTCCGACAAGGGTCATTATTTTTTTCCAGGGAGGGACAGAAATAAACCGCATCTAAACGACCGCCAGCTTCCGTTATTTTTTCAAGCATAAAAGTGTGAACTTCCTTTAAATCATCCTCTGTATAAAGTCCCTTACCGATACCTTGTTGATTGGTAACGACGACAATATGATTAAAATAGGAAGAAAATTGAACCAGCGCGTCTAATACCCCTGGTAAAAATTCGAATTGCTCGATATTTTTGACATAATCACCAGGCAAATGTTTATTTATGACCCCGTCTCTATCTAAAAAAAGGAATTTAGCTGAATGGGTCTGGGTAAAAAATCGCATTGGAATTTCCCGTTGAGCCTTTTCATAATCTTCGGGAATGCCGATATCTATAAAATATTCATCCTGGACAAAGCCATGTAAAAAGTGAGTAGCAGCTTTTTTCTCAAACAAGTCCTTTTCATAAGAGAAAACATCACCTTGTAATTTACCTTCAAAAATCTCAGGAGTAAGGATACTGACCCCTGCATTTATCAAGCCTGAGGCAAGGAATTTCTTCTCTGTAAAAGACGTAATTTTGTCCTCTTCCAATTGGACGGCACCATAACGATCTTGATTAAATACAGGTTTAAGAGAAAGAGATGCCAAAGGACGCAACTTAAAAAAGGCCTCGGAAAAGGATTTAAGATCGGCTTCAAAAAAAGTATCTCCATTGAGGAGAAAAAATGGTTCCCTCCATTTTGACAACACGGGCATAATGGCACCACCTGTACCGAGGAGTTCTTTTTCTATGGTATAGAAAATTTTTATGTCTCTAAAATGGTCTCCGAAATACCTGACGATAACCTGATGATGAAAACCAACACAAAGAAAAACCTCTTTAACACCTTGGTTAGACAAGTAATTCAATAAATAGTGTAGAAATGGAAGTTTATTTATAGGCGCCATGGGTTTAGGCATTTCACCTAAAATACCTTTTAACCGAGTCCCAAGCCCGCCGGCGAGAATAACCGCTTTATCAATCAATGGATAAAAATTTAAAGTAAAAAATACAAATATTAATTCAAAAAGGCTAACTTTGTGCCAATTTTTAAAAAGCACTTATTTAAATTTTGTAAAGATAAGCAGATATGGCAAATGTAGGTCACGTAAAACAAGTTATCGGTCCAATCGTGGACGTTTCTTTCCCAAACGCAAGTTCACTCCCTGAAATTTTTCATGCATTGGAAATCGAAAGACCAGGTGCTGATACCTTAGTATTAGAAGTTCAACAACACCTTGGTGAAGATAGCGTTCGTGCCATTGCCATGGATTCAACAGACGGACTTACCCGGGGTGCCAAAGTGGTTGACACAGGTGAAACTATCACTATGCCTGTTGGTATGCATATCCGAGGCAGATTATTCAATGTTGTTGGTGAAGCTATTGACGGAATCGGTCCTGTGAATAAAGACCAGACCTACCCCATTCACAGAAAGCCGCCAGCTTATGAAGATCTATCCACAGAAAAAGAAATTCTTTATACTGGTATCAAGGTAATTGATTTAATTGAACCCTATATGAAGGGTGGAAAAATTGGTTTATTTGGTGGTGCTGGTGTAGGAAAAACCGTACTTATTCAAGAGTTAATTAATAATATTGCCAAAGGTTACGATGGTATTTCCGTTTTCGCGGGTGTTGGTGAACGTACTCGTGAAGGAAACGATTTGATGAGAGAGATGTTAGAAGCAGGAATTATCCGTTACGGTGAAAAATTCATGCATTCTATGGAAGAAGGAGGCTGGGATTTAAGTACCGTTGACATGAAGGCGTTGGAAGACTCGAAAGCTACCTTCGTTTTTGGTCAGATGAATGAACCTCCTGGTGCACGTGCACGTGTTGCTCTTTCTGGATTGACTGTTGCAGAATATTACAGAGATGGTGATTTGACCGACCCAAATGGTGGAAAAGATATCCTTTTCTTCATTGACAATATCTTCCGTTTTACTCAAGCAGGTTCTGAGGTTTCAGCTCTTTTAGGCCGTATGCCTTCAGCGGTAGGTTACCAGCCAACCCTAGCTACTG
>Ga0208787_1000680_pt1 | contig 15750 bp, 16 predicted proteins | sample Wag4_2014_7_11_FD_187362 | JGI IMG/M metagenome (GOLD analysis project Ga0208787, IMG submission 187362) | Fresh water microbial communities from Ohio, USA - Utica-2 Time Series HT 2014_7_11 (SPAdes) (version 2) | ecosystem: Environmental > Aquatic > Freshwater > Water tank | place: USA: Ohio... | reverse complement strand
GTTCTATGACAGTTAGACTAACTTTTTATTACAAGATTAAAAATCTTTGTATTTCATCATCGAGATGTCATCAATTTGACATGCATTCTCGGCATAGTCAGGCTGTCAGAGCCCCCGAATCTGGCCGGCTTTGATCCACCAACGAAATGGGAGAGGTAAATGTCTAAAACCCTAAGCCAATTTACAACTGCACTACGTGTACAGCGCTGGGATGATCATCGCTACTATCATCAAAGCAGGATCAACCAGGCCCTGCATCTCGTCAGTGCTCTCAGTTTCTTAGCTGCTTATATCCTGTTGTTTTTTGATCCTGTTAGCGCGGCTCTAATTGGCTGGTTACTGGCCATGACAACTCGTCAAATTGGGCATTTCTTTTTTGAATCAAAGGAATTTGATTCGATCAATAATGCATCTCATGAGCATAAAGAGGCAATTAAGGTGGGCTACAACCTCCACCGCAAGGTAATCCTGCTCTCGATTTGGGGGGCGATACCTATTTTTGCGGTCATTTGGCCGCCCGCAGTTACATGGGCTGTTCCTGAGTCCTTTGAAGACTCAACACTTCGAATTGTTGGTATGGCGTGGTTTTTCTTAGGCGTTGCTGGGTTGCTTTTCAGGGCACTTCAACTCGTTAAGAACGAGAACATCACTCACGCTCTTGCATGGATAGCCAAGATCCTTACTGATCCCTTTCACGATGTCAAGCTCTATCACCGCTCACCGATTTACCTGTTAAAGGGTGAATACATCGATCCGATGAACCATGTTAAGCACTCTTAAATCGATTGATCAGAAGCTCTTTTAGTATCTGCCTGCGAATACGTCCAGCCTCCCCGCGATGCGGGGAGCCGGCCCACCAGCCATGTTGTTGAAATTGCAATGCCGCAGCAAACAACTTATGGCTAAATTCCTCAAATTCCTGCTCGGAAAACTGCAGATTGAAAATCAGGCGGCCGGTACCAACCCAACTCAGCACAATACCTTCTCGCCTCAGGTAGAACTGCAATAGCCAATGATATCGACCTGGACGAGTAAAAATCAGCGACCAGACTGTTGGCATTCCTTCGAATCTCAAGGGCAGTTGGCGCTCTGCCAGCTGACGGTTCAGCCGCTCCCGACGAGCAGTCCACAAAACCTCCATCTCAGCGTAGAGAGTTTTGATTTCGGGGCTCTTAATTCTATCGAGGAAGGCTTGCATCGCAGTAAGTACATAGGGGTGCGCGTTAAACGTACCACGCGCAAAGCAGATATCTGCCGGGCGACCTTCTTTGAACCGACGCATCAGGCTAGACTTGCCGCAAAGCACGCCGACAGGAAAACCGCCGCCAAGGGTCTTCCCGTAAGTTACCAAATCCGCTCGAACACCGAAATACTCTTGGGCTCCCCCTTTGGCGAGCCTAAAGCCCAAGAACACCTCATCAAGAATCATGACAATTCCCCGAGCGTCACAGACCGAGCGAAGAGCGGAAAGCCAGGCCGAATAGGCCTCACGGTTGAATTCAACATGACGCTGCCCATCAATGAGCATCGAGTCCGTTGGAGCGGCCTTATTAGGATGCATGGCTTGAATTGGATTGATCAAAACGCAGGCGACGTCTTTACTCGTCGCCAAATAGTCAAGCGTTCTTTGATGCATCTCCCGGAGGGTCAGAGTCTGGCGAGAGGGCGGCATAGGATTTCCGGGCCCGGGCTGTACATCGTCCCACCAGCCGTGATAGGCCCCGCAAAACCTTACGAGGCGGCGCTTACCGGTGTGGTAACGGGCAAGGCGAACCGCCTGCATAACTGCCTCGGTGCCGGACATATGAAAAGAGACTTCATCCATCCCCGAAATCGCCAACAGATCTTCTGTGACTCGAACGATGCTGGGGTGATAGCCACCAAGGAAGGGGCCGAGATCCTTAGCATTGTCCACTGCCTCGTTGATAGTGGACTTATAGAAATCAAGACCGAACAAATTTACTCCGTAGGAGCCGCTGAGATCGAGATATCGATTGCCATCGAGATCGACAAGCCAAGACCCGTGACTCGACTCCCAGACGTTGCCAATCTGGAGCTTCTTGACACTTGCATTTCGAAACTGAAAAGGGATTCGATAGCGTCGCGTGAACTGAATATCGGAGATCCGCGGAGCGATAGCGTCGGTTGCGGCAAGGGTTCTAGGGCACTTCTGCTCCAGGTCGGAGACCAGTTGACTAAAGGCGCCTCGCCGACGGGTGGCTACTACCTCGTGCACGCCATCGCGATTAAGCCAAGAGTCCTCGGGGTAGACATAGTTTGGAATCAAGCCTGTGAACAGCTTGGCCATTCGGGAGTGCCCCGTCAACGAGGGGTATTTTGCTCTCGAGAGCTTGAGTCTTCGGTAGCCCTTGTAGAGACCTGTTGCCAATATTGCAGCCGAGGTAATTCCTACCAAAATCTGTCCATCCATCCAAAAGCCCTCCTTTGCGATGTTGTATTTGTATTACGCAAACATGACGAAGTGATGACCAAATGATTTCTTTTGTAAAAACCCTAAAAACTCTTCTCCTGCTAGAGGATATAAATTTCCTGCTCACCAACCGAATTCCTCGCGCGCTTGCCACAAGGCTTATGGGGAGGTTTAGCCGAGTTGAGCACCCGCTGATTGTCCGAGTGTCCATTTTCCTCTGGGGGCTATTTGCGAATCTCAAACTCGAAGAGGCCCGACAGAAGAGGTTTAAAAGCGTACACGACTGCTTCATTCGAGAGTTGTTGCCTGGAGCCCGACCGATCTGCGGTGACCCAGATACCCTCATTAGCCCATGCGACGGAATCGTTGGGGAGTTTGGCACGATTAAAGACCAACAGCTTTTTCAGGCTAAAGGTTTTCCGTATTCTCTCAAGGATCTGTTGCTAACCGAGAGCCTAGTGAAAACTTGGCAAAACGGCCGCTTTCTTACAATTCGCATTACCTCATCGATGTATCACCGATTTCACGCGCCGGAGGATGGGCAGCTCCAGCGTGTGCGTTACATCTCCGGTGATACATGGAATGTCAATCCTATTGCATTAAAGAGAGTGGAAAGCCTATTTTGCAAGAACGAGCGCGCGATACTAGAGCTTTCGATAGGACAGAAGAGCACCCCGATTATCATGATTCCGGTGGCTGCGATCTTGGTTGCAGGTATTCGAATTCACGGGATAAATGCGACATTGAATTGCAAATCCCCGAATGGTCTAACTCTCGAATCTGACCGACGCTTCAATCGGGGAGATGAGATGGGATGGTTTGAGCATGGGTCAACGATCATCATGATTACACCACCCGAATTTGAATTTAACCCCCATCTGGCGATTGGTCAGCGTTTGAGAATGGGTGAGCCAATTATGCAGCTGCCGATCGCTTCTTGCTAATAATTCGATCGTTGATCTCATCGACTACAGGCAGTAGATTTTCAACACTGTCGATGACAACGGTGGGTTGACACTGTTGTAACTCCTGTCGCGCATGATTCTCTTTCAGGGTACGATCCGAGTCTGGCAAGTCTTGATACTCTTCAAGCGATAATCCCATTGCATTTCCAGTAACGCTAACTCCGACCGTCCAGCAATTAAAATTAATTCCTTCCATAAGCCCTGGCACGGTATCGTCCACCTTAATTACCTCTGACGGGTCTGAGATTCCCAAAAGGCTCGCACAGTGCGCAACCATCTGCGGGGAAGGCCTTCCCTGTTCTGTCTCGCCTGCGCAGACACACGCATCTGGAGCGTACCCTTGCTCTGCGGCCAAAGGCATGAGTACGTTGGCTAATTCCCGGGTGTAGCCAGTCGTTGCGCCAATTCGAATGCCACGAGCCCGCAACAAGGTCACCACCTCGCGTACGCCCGGAATTAGTTGGGAGTATTGCCGAATACTTTCCATATTCATCGGGGTGAATGCTTGCAACATCTCGTCCACATCGACTGATGTGGGCATTCTTCCATAGACCTTGACCCATTGCGATTGAATATGGGGAAACTGTAGTAGTTCATCAATATGGTTCCACTTATTGACCCCCATCGGACGCCGTGCATCTTCGATAGTAATCTCGATGCCATACTCTTTGAATAGATTAACGAATGCGCCCATTGGGGCACGGCTACCAAAATCGACAGTAGTTCCGGCCCAGTCAAAAATAACAGCTTTAATCATTTTATTACCTCCAGATATCAAAAGTGTCTCTCGCAAGACCAAAAGCGGTGCTTGCACCTGTTCCACTTGTTACAACTGCTATGCATTCGCGGGGCGAAAGACGATGAATCAACGCGTCCCCACCCTGCCATACGGGGTAGGTTCCCGCCCAGCGTTCGACAATCTCTGCCTGTCCAATGTCGAGCACACTACGCGCCAGGTTAAGTATTAAGTGATCAACCTCGGCGCTTGAAAATACTGTCTCCGAGTCGCTGTAGACGTGCGAATCGCCTACGATGAGGCTTCCATCGGCGCTTTGAACCGCAATAAGATGAATACCTGCCTCAAGATACTCGGGCATCTCAGACTTGATGCAGGCCTTGAGCTTCTCAGCTTCGGGCAGTTCTGCCCAGCCTGAGTACCTTGCTAGGCTGTTATCGGTCATTACTGATCCTGGAAGACGAAACCCTGGTGCTGGCCGAACCCTTAACATCTGTAGGGTACAGAGCTTAAGATCATAGTCAGCTAACGCGGTTTTTGCGATACCACTCAGACTTCCACCGCAGCAGAGAAGCACGCGATCTGCACGAATTGGCCCCGATGAAGTTTGCACCCCCGGTTTCCGAATTCCAAGCACTTCCGTATTCCAAAAAAACTGCACATTCCATCTCTCTTCTAACCAATGTGCAAGTTTTTCAATTGCGGTTCTTGATTCCACTCTAAGTTCTAATGGGCTGTGTAGCACTCCGACTATGTCCTCCAACAGGAGACTATTTGCGTCTGGGTGCTCTGCAAGAAGCTGAGGAAAATCTGGCTTCTGATAAAGCTTACAACCCACACCCATCTCGCTTTGCAAAAAGGCTCTCGCAACTTCAATCGCCTCGGGGCGCTGACAGGCTATCCATGACCCTCTGTGTACTACCTCTATGCCGGCGTCCGGTGCAATCGAGTTCCATATGTCTCGAGAGTAGCGCGCTCTGCGCCATGTGTCGCCTTGCGCCTGTCCCGATATGGTGATAAACCCAAAGTTCCTAATCGAGGCCCCAACACACCGTGAGTCTTTCTCGACGACGGCTACCGATAGGCCTCTTCGGGCTGCCTCGTAGGCGTGTGCTAAGCCAACAATGCCAGCGCCTGCAATAACGATGTCATAAGGAATGCTGTTAGCCAAAGTGCAACTCTCCGCTGAAGGTCTGACCTCGAGTGCTTGATAACGCTTGAGTTATTCGATTTTGAATTGTCGGATTCGACTGATAAGGGTTCACGGTTCTGAGTCCCATGCTCTCCAGCCACAATGCAAACTCCTTAGCAGAGGTAATCGAAGACCCTAGGGCCTCCGATAGGGCGCGTGCGGCTGTCTTGTCCGAAGAGAGCGCGTTGTGGTAGACCACGGGAAGCCAACGCCCCACTGCCTCGCCATGGGGGAGTCGCAGACTGAGCGTATCTTCATAGGACAGCGCATGTGCGAGAGAAGTCTGTGTTACTGACATCGCCTGACCCGCCCGCAGCGACCCTATACTCAGTTTTTCGCGGCCCTTGAGGCTCTTTAGATCAGTTAGCACAATCGGCAGTGCATTAATAATCAAGCGAGCCGCCTCAATGGCGAGCCTTAAGGTTTCGTCATTACGGTTCTTATTCCAAATTGACTCCAGCGCATGGGAGAGTGCATCGATTGCGGCATTGCGAGTCTCGATTGGCCCGAGAGTCATCGTCAATTCAGGATCGATTAGCGCAATATCGCCAACTACATCGGGCCCGAAAAAGGAGTGCTTTGACCCCCCCGAAAAATTCCAGAGTGTCGCTGTATTGCTTACCTCGCTCCCAGTCCCCGACGTTGTAGGACAGAGTACAAGAGGAATTGGATTTCGACCACTTTTAACTGGTTCGTCAAGCTCTTCATCTAACTCTATCCCAATCGGAGGAGAGAATCGGACAACTTTTGCAGTATCTAAAACAGTTCCCCCCCCAATAGCGAGGATAAAAGTTTTATCGGGATTGAGGCTTTTCCAGATTTGATTTCTCATCGCCGAGACATACTCAATAGAGGGCAGCGACTCATTGATGGCCACAAATCTGAGCAGTCTTGCCCCAAGTAATCCCGAGACTTTTTTAAGTAGCGGCTGATTATCCAGACTGTAAATCAGGACTAAGGCCCGGCGATCCAGGTAGAGGTCTTTTATCTCGCTGATCGCGCCACTATCAATAATTATCTGCATATTTACTGGCCAAACCAATTTCTCATGTAACCAATTTTCTAAGATAGGCTGAGGTGAGGTCGATTACACTTACCGAGACAATTAGAATAATAAGCACAGCGCATGTCTGTGCGTACTCGAACGACCGGATCACCTCATACAGAATCGTCCCAATTCCTCCAGCGCCCACCATCCCCACAACTGAGGCCGAGCGGACATTAGATTCAAATCGATACAGGCAGAACGAGATCCACAAAGGAAGTACCTGCGGGATGACTCCAAAGATTACTTCGGTGAGTCTTCCTCCGCCGCACACGCGAATTCCTTCAATAGGCCGAGGATCAACAGCCTCAACTGCTTCCGAAAACAGCTTCGCGAGTGTCCCTGTGGTGTGTACAAATAAAGCCATTACTCCAGCAAAAGGCCCGAGTCCGACAGCGACAATGAAGATCAGGGCGAAGACCATTTCATTGACGGCACGTAGGGCGTCCATGAGACGTCGTATAGGCTGATAGACCCATCCGGGAACCAAATTGGCCGAACTCAGCAATCCGAAAGGAACTGCCGCGAGCACAGCAAGGACCGTACCCCATATCGCGATCTGGATAGTTACGATCATCTCCGTAACGTAGAGACGGTAGTCCCGAAAATCTGGGGGAAAAAAGTCTCTCCCAAGCGTGACCATATTGTCGGAATATCGTATGAGATCTAAAGGACGGACCTCTGCTCCGTGCCATGCCCAGGCCAAGACCAACAAAATGACACTCCAGTTTAGATAATAGAAGAGTCCCTTTCGTTGCGCCTGGGCTCGTGTCTCCACGAGCGCCAGGGAATTTGCTGTGGGTGTTAGCTTCACACTACTTAATAGCAGCTAAAGCTTTATCAATCTCTGCGAGCTTGACGGTTTTCTCTGCGACAGACATCGCCGAATCAGACTCGATCTTGCGCCTATCTTTGAATAGCTCGAGCTGCCGAATTGGATTAAGCTGAGCGTTGGTAGAGGCTCTGAATCCACCATAGTTGTATATATTCTTCAGAATCAGCTTTTCAGCGGGATCTGTCTTGGCATAGTTCAGAACAAAATTTCTGATTTTCTCTTTGGAGGCGGAATCGAGGTCCTTTCTCCAAACGAAGGGGTCACTCGGGATAAGTGGGCTCTTCCAAATCACTCGAATCTGACTGGCTTGATCCGGCTTTGTTGCCTCAAGTCGGCCGTAGTCTTCCGTGTTATTGGTGGCAACATCAAGCTGCTTAGCGAGCACAGCCTGTATGTTGGCACCATGGCTACCATTTCGCACGGTTTTAAAGACCTCACGTGGATCGACCTTACGTTGGGAGAATACATAATAGGTTGGCACCAAAAACCCCGAGGTAGAATTTGGATCTCCGATCCCGAAATTGATGTTCTTACCATTAGCAAACACATCATCTAAGGATTTGTATGGCGAATCCTTGTGGGTAATTAGCAAGGCATGATATCCATAGGTTCCGTCTGCATACATGAGCTGCGCAAAGATTTCCCCGTTTGCTCGATCTACGGCCTCCATAGCTGCTTTATTACCGTACCAGGCTACTTGCACCTTATTAAAACGCATAGCCTCGATTACGCCGGCGTAATCTGATGCATAAAAAGATTTCACAGTAAGACCGGTCTTTTTTTCCATATCACGAAAGAATGGCTCCCAGCGGTCGCGCTGCGCCGCCGCTGAGTCGGTTGAGATAATTCCAAATGAAATCTCTTTTGCAATAGCAAAGGGGGCTGTTACGAGAAGTAGCATCGTCGCAAAAAAACGCACAAGATTTTTAGTCATCAAAACTCTCCTTTAAATTTACAGTTAAGCAACACTTAGAACTTCTGAATCAACAACATCAAAACCGCCCGAAGAAGTGGTCAAGAGCTCCTCTGCATTGACTCCGTAGAGATTGCGTAGTACGGTCTCCGAGAGTTCAGTGGTTAGAGAGTCGAGAACTAATTCTCCCTGGCGCAGAGCAATGACACGTGAACAGAATTGCTTCGCGACCTCCGTCTGATGCAGGCTCACTAACAGAGTGATTCCAAATTGGGCTGCAAGATCGCACAGAATCTTCATTACACGCCGGGAAGATGCAGGATCAAGAGAGGCTACTGGCTCGTCAGCCAGTATGATTCTCGAGCCTTTTGCTAGCGCCCTGGCGACTGCCACGCGCTGCTGCTGGCCCCCAGATAGGGTGGATGCACGTTGATCCGCTTTGTCTGCCAAGCCCACCTTCTCGAGGCAATCTAAAGCAATCGCGCGAGCATCTCTGGAGAAATTACGACCGATAGCGCGCCAGATAGGGAGTGATGCGCATTGACCAACGAGTACATTTTCCAGCACCGAGAGCTGCCCTACGAGATTAAATTGTTGGAATATGACTCCTGTAGCGGCTCGGGCATGCCCGAATGCGCTGCGGCTAGCCCGGCATCCAGCTCTAAAAAGGGGAACGCCTTCAATTAAAATCTCGCCTTGGTTTGTATCGGGCGCTTCGAGACCGCAGAGAAGCCTAATAAGGGTAGATTTTCCTGACCCAGATGCGCCAAGTAGCGCCACACGCTCTCCCGGCAGAATCTGAAAAGAGACGGAACGCAATGCCTGGCAGCCGGAGGCCTGGGTGGTTGGCGAGTTCGGGCGGAAAAAGGTTTTTGAGACACGATGCAGACCGATCGATGGGTAGGTCATCAATTGCACACCTCAGAAATTAATAGACGCAAATCAGAGAGCATTTCCTTTTTTGATATGGGCACCAAGTGCCGCTGCTTGCTTTGCTCGTCCCATCGCCGCAATCGAATCGCGTCCTTGCTGTACGGATGAGTCTCAAAATGCCGGCGCTCGTGCAGGGGCATCGGGCCGCCCTGGAGCGCAAGGCTCCGAACGCTGTCTTCCGAGAGCAATTCAAGGTAACCTGGGGTTGATGCGACCAGGTACCGTTTGGCCTGTACATGCAATCGAATCGGCTCAGTCACTGAATCCGCAAACCCTACTTTGAGATAATCTGCCCCTCGCATTTCGTGACGGTCATTGATTGCCTCGAGAGTAGGGGTTTCATGCTCACTAAAGAGGTGGCCGATATCATGAAGAAAAGCTGCCAAACAGAGTGCGGAGGATGCGGAGCTTATACGAGCGTTCTTAGCGCACAACCAGCCATGGCTTAGCTGGTCAAGAGCCTCGCCCTGATATTGAAGTGAACCGCGATTCTGATAAAGGTCGAATACCTTTGACTCGAAATGTCTCATCCAGCCAATTAGACGCTTACACTATGAAGATTCCATGACGCATTTATTACAAATATTTCAGTCGAGTACCTGCACATCGCCTAGATTGTGTCGCGAAGAGTGTGCAGTGCCATTCAGTTGTCAAAAAATTGTAATCTTTTGGCACCACTCTTCCTGATAGCAATAATCTTTCAACACTGTGGGCTAACGAATGGATATGAGGCTTTGGATATTTTTCTTAGCAGACCATCTGTCGCCTAAGGCAGCCATGAAGTTATGGCTTCTGCCGCTCTTACTCGGCTGGTGTGTAGCTCTATCAGCATCGGAAGTAACGTTTATTGCGCTGGGTGATTTACCATATGGCAAGGATGACTCAGCGGGCTTTCGTTATCGTCAGTTAATCGCCACGATTAACCAATCACGCCATGAATTCTCAATCCATGTGGGTGATATAAAGTCAGGCTCCTCGGTCTGCTCTGACGAGGAACTTCTGCGTCAGCGCGAGCACTTTAATCTCTATGAGAGGCCCGTGATCTACACCCCGGGGGATAATGAGTGGACGGACTGTCACCGAAAGAGTAACGGCGGCTATGATCCGCTGGAACGTCTCGCTCGGCTTCGATCGGTGTTCTTCTCCTCGTTAAGCTCTATGGGCAAGCGTTCTATGCAGGTAGCGACACAACCCCAAGAGCAACCTGAGTTTTCTCAATTTGTTGAAAATCGGAGATGGCAGAAAAACTCCATCCTTTTTTTAACTGTTCACATTGTCGGCAGCAACAATAATTTTGAGAGCCGTGACCCGAAGGCTGTGGCTGAGTTCTTTGATCGTGATCGAGCAAATATTGGGTGGATTAATGCTGCTTTTGATTTAGCAGAACGTAAGAATTTAGAGGCTATAGTTATTGCCTTTCAGGCAGATGTTCTAGAAAGTGCGTCACGGTTTAGTCAGTTTCCAAGCCATTCGGGTTTTAAGGCGAGCGTAGGCGACACCATTATTCCTCGAAGTCGAAAATTCGGGCGCCCTGTGCTCCTTATTAGTGGTGATAGTCATGAATTTAAGTTTGGGCAGCCGTTTACAATTCAGGGAGAATCGGTATCAAACCTCTACCAGCTGGTTGTGCCTGGGAATCAGGACGTGAGGGCAGTACAAGTCACAATTGATGCTCGGAGTACATCGCCATTTTCTTTGTCGATGATCTCTCCTGTAACTCACCAAAAAGGCCAATAGAATGCTTTTTATGCACTGCAAAAATATAAACGATTTATATCGTTTAGAATGACAAAAACCCGATTAGGAGGCCCTATGAACACCGCAGTTCCCGTAGAAACCAATCCCGCTTCGGTACTGTCAGTTCCTAAAGCAAAGAAGCCGTCTGCGAAGGAGCGATCCGCCAGGAAGCGGTCGCCAAAAAAACAGTCCAACAAGAAGCAAGTCAGTAAGGCCGTTAAGCCAAAGCTTTCACGGAAGGTCAGCCAGGTCACTGCGGTAAAGCCAGAGAAGCAAAAGCTTGTACGGGATAGTTTTACCATTCCGGAAGCGGAGTATCAGATTCTCGTCAATGCCAAGAAGTCACTCACGAAGAGTGGCGTAGAAGTCAAGAAAACTGAGCTTCTTAGAGTTGGGTTACTTTTAATTGGCAAGACTAGTTTAACTGTCTTAAAGCGCCATCTTGGCGGTCTAGAAAAACTCAAGAGCGGACGCCCGGGCAAGAGCAAGTAGCGCTAGTCAAAGTAGAAGCGTGCTCGGAGAAGTTCTGATAAGGCACCAGGGGTACTTTCCCTCTAATTATCAATGACATATGCCCGCGTAAAACCACCAGTAGTGAAGAAGTGGCACAGTGTCAGGCGCAAGCCCTCGAAGAATGTTTGGTTTGGTCATCGACCCCAGACTGACAACACGCCCTGTTCTAGATAAATGCAGGATGCTCTAAATTTGATTTAAATTAAGTGCCTTGTCAGCATAGTCAGGAACGAGTCAAATGTACGCAAGGGTTTGTGCCGGTTTGTCGTTGAGTTTCTTCTGTGTTTATGCTCAGGCTCAGGGTAGTTTGGCGCAGAGACCCGTCCTCATTGCCACATCTGACCAGCAGACTCAAAGCTCTAAAGCCCAGCAGCTGCACCTAAAGTGGCGCTCTAGAGTTCAGTCGCTGCTCGATGCCGGAAAATTGCCCAAGATCGACATGGAGACCAGTTGGTCAGAGGACACCGTAAGAGGCTACATCCCCGGAATCTTCCCTTTGATGGACGAGTTAGGAATTGCGTTAACTGCGGCTGACGGCAGGCAGCGAGAGTCAGATGGATCTGCAGGGTATCGATGGAGTAACTATATGTTGGAGGCTGCTGATAAGTACCCCGATAGATTTGTTCCAACGACTAACGGTGGCACAAGCTCGAACTGGCTGGAGCAGAAGTCTGGTGCGGGAAGTTTTATTGAGCAATTAGAGCAACAGGTTCGCAGTGGTCGTTACGCTTTGATCGGAGAATTAGATTTCCGACACTACATGTCAAGCCATCAGTGCGCTGCGGGGCACAAGCACCGTGATAACTCGATTCCTCTAACAAGCCCTAACGGGCGACGTGTATTCAGTCTTTCGCATGAGACTGGCATATCGTTTGTCATTCATCTGGAACCCGAAGATGAATCGTTGGCTGAACTCGAGAAAATGCTTGAACATTATCCCAAGGCACGCGTGGTGGTGGCGCATTTTGGTCAGTTGAGGCACCCGGAGAAGCAAAAGAGTTTTACCCCGCAGAAGGTTAGGTCGATGTTTGGGAAATTTCCAAACTTGCACTGGGACCTCTCAACCGGGTGGCCGAATCGAGAGTACCGTTGCGCGGGTTCAGATAACGCGAGTTTACTGAGAGGGGACACCGTTTTATGGGCGGCCAACGTTTTAGGCCAGAGAGATACCTTGCAGCCGGAGTGGCGCTCGATTTTCACTGAGTTTCATGACCGTTTTGTTTTTGCCACAGATTTTGGTAGCGGACGGCCGCCACTGCCTGGGTTCTTGCGTGAGCGCGTCGCCAATTTCGAAAGAATCGTGCGTGACCTACCGAGAGAGGTGCAGCATGCCTTTGCTTATAAAAATGCATGGCGACTTCTAACCGGTAAACCATGGGACTGACAAAGGCCGTCCAATCCCGAGTTTTCAGAGGTTTGCCTAGTCTTGCTCCGGCCAACAGGTTTGAAGCAGAAAGGGGTTTGAGCAGGGTTTTTGGAGTGTTTTCGGTGGAACGCAGGGGATTCGAACACTTGAACCGCGCTGAGAAAAATTTTTTTTCGAATTCAGTGGTGGCGATTCAGGAATTCGAACACTTGGCCCGCGTTTCGGGTTAAGAACTTAAACGAAGCAGTTTTAAAAACCCCAGAAAATTGTAATTTTGTGTGGTTTTAGAGAAATAAATACGTAACCCATTGATTTCTGGAAGGTTTTTGAAACCCGCCAAAGTGGCGGGTTTCGGTCGACCAAAACAAACCTCAGAAAACATACTTGTACACAGTTATTTATTTGATTTGGGAGAACTGTGTATGAAACAAGCTAGAACCTTAGATGATCGCGAGTTTAGACGTGTGCTCGATCACATCTCGAGCCGCAGCCACGCAGCGCGCAACCGAGCGATGTTGTTGATGACTTTTTACGGCGGATTCCGTGTGGGGGAGGTCGCCCAATTGCGCATGGCCGACGTGTTTGATGTCGAGGGCAAAGTCAAACCCGAAATCCAGCTCGACGGCGAGCGCGTGAAGAACAAGCACGCGAGGACCGTTTTCCTCTCCGACAGACTTCGCAAGGAACTCAGCCTCTATAGAACCTCGCTAAAGGTGCTTGGGGATCAGCTGCCGTTGTTTCCGACTCAAAAGTCGCCCGAACGGGGATTTACCCCAAATACGGCAGCACAGCATTTTTCGAGTATCTACAAAGCAGCCGGTTTGGTTGGGGCAACTAGTCACTCGGGTCGCAGAACATTTATCACGCGATTGGCGAACAAAGGGGTTGGCGTGCGTTTATTGGCAAGTTTGGCGGGTCATCGCTCAATTACCACCACCCAGCGCTATATCGATGTCAACGATGACATGGCCAGGGCAGCAGTGGAACTTATTTGAGCCGTACGATGGCTGCCCGGTCGCAAATGGCCCGGTACTCGGCATCGCCTGAGGTCATCAGGCGGTTATGGAGTTGGAGTTCAGCAAACGGGAACTGTAACTGCGAGCCCTCAAGTGGAGCTTTGACTGGAAAGGCGCCCAAAGCGGCGTTTTCAGCCACTAGGAGCGCCAACACCAGCATACGCACCACGATCAGGGTGAGGTGACGGCGCATCTGGGCATGGTGGGCTGATTTCTTTGTAGACCAAGCGTCTAATTGCCCGTTAAAGCGCTCCACGCAGTTGGCCAGCAGCCCAACCCTCCAGAGTTCGATATCAGGGTGTTTAGCGCGCTCGTAGACGGTGGCAAGCGCCCTCCAAAGAGTTTTGTACCGTATGGAGGGCTCGGTCTTTGTGCGTTGCGTATCAATCGTGCACCGCAAAAGACGCTCGCACTCCAGTAGCTGACGGGCTAAGGGGAGGTGACTAGGAACCAGAAGGTTGATGTAGCCACCGCACTCGTATTCATTTGTGGTGGCCGGCCCGATCAGACCCTGGCGCGGCAGCGTCGGGTTACACGACACTGCCGGAGCAGGGCCTCGCCAGGCGTCAAAGGTCTGAGCGCAAACATCCCCGTGCTTTCGGAAAGTTTCGATGAGCTGCCGCGTTGCAGCTGGCGTTTTCTTGGTTAGACGCTGGGAGGGGGCACTACACACAAGTGCGTAGCTGGGGCTGATTCGCAGGTAGTTGAAAAAAAGCCGATGCAGCTGCGCGTCGTATTGACCATTGATCACGAAGGTTGCAGGGCTTGGCACGGTTAAGAGCGCTTTAAAAGAGTTGCTTACTTTTTCGTTTGCGACCGTTTTGTATGTTTTTTAATAAATCTATAAGAGCTTTACTTATCTCGTGGTTAAAAACCACACAGTCTTCTCAACTACGGAGGTGTCAAATGAGTGAAGTTATTACGCACGAAAAAGTCGCAAGTATTGGATCTTCCAATGGAAATTCTTCTGCACCAGAAATGGGCGCCAATACCGGATTAGTGAATTTACTAACCAAGGCAGACCCGGAGAAAGCGATCGGAGATGTTATCGATCAGCTGGTCACAGAGCGCGAAACTTGGGAGAAAGATGACCTTGCGCGAAGCAACGAAAAGTTATACACCCTGCTGCAGAACTGTTTTGCACTGCATAACACGATGGTAGGAAGTGATGCCCTAGCTAAGGCGCTGCGCAAGGGCTTATCAAACTACATCGAGTTTAGGAAGTATCCATTCAGTGATAGCACGCCCTTGATGAGCAAAATCGTCAAATGTGTCTTCGGAGTAGATCGCCGCAGAGTGCATGCCTATGCCACGGCATTACTTGCGGCAAAAGAAAAGCGTATCGCCGTCATCGAACTGCCACGTTGGCTAAAGGATCAAGGCGGGGTTGAAGAGGTTCGCCGAACTGCCAAATCCGGTACCTCATCGATGAGCAAGCGGGTCGATGAAGGAAAGATGGTGCTGCAGTCAGAGGTCTTGGCGATTGTGCAAAGCGACAAGCTCAACGCCCAGTTCTCAACCGAGAAGCTGCAAGACGGAGTCGTGCTGCTTGCGACCCGTGGCGATGACGGAGCCTTTGCCATCAGGCGCGTAATCCAAGCCGACAGCGTGGTGAAAGCGGCCATCGCCTCGTGCTCGGCGCTGGGTAAGCAGGCCCGTAAAAAGCAGCAGATCGAAGCGGATGCCAAGGCCGCGGAGGCTGCCCGTATGGCTGCGCAGAAAAAGCTAAAGGCTGCTTAGGCTGCTGATAACGCTTTGATAAGGGGTGGGCCAGTCGAGCTCACCCCGCCCAATAACTCAATAGGAGCTCATCATGGGAAACGTTGTACAACTTGTAACCGTGCGCCAGCCAGAGTGCTTAAACGACTTTGCCTTGCAGCCAACGAGCCGCTATAAGCTTGAGTCCATCCTTGATCGAACGCTGCCTCTGCCGGAGCATGGCATCTGCGGTGTGATCCTCTACGGTCTTTATGGCACCGGGAAGACCACAATGGCAAGGCTTTTGCCTGGGCTAATTGAGACAGCGCGCACTACCGACGTCTTGGACTCCTTCACGGCCGGTCAGATC
>Ga0208787_1000677_pt1 | contig 15772 bp, 12 predicted proteins | sample Wag4_2014_7_11_FD_187362 | JGI IMG/M metagenome (GOLD analysis project Ga0208787, IMG submission 187362) | Fresh water microbial communities from Ohio, USA - Utica-2 Time Series HT 2014_7_11 (SPAdes) (version 2) | ecosystem: Environmental > Aquatic > Freshwater > Water tank | place: USA: Ohio... | reverse complement strand
GTGTGATAATAAGGGACTTCCTTCATCCCAAACGCCCAATTTATTGGTCATGTTATCATCCGATCCACTTAAGTTTAAATTGGAAGCAGCGCCTGGCCAAACCTTATTTGCGCCAATGGTAATAGAGGCAACCGGATCTGCAAAACCAATATAATATTTAGGCCATCCTTTTTCATCTACACTAATTAATTTTGCATTGTTTTGATTTTGAGAGGCATATTGGATAGGCCATCCTTTTTCTTTCGCTGCAAGAACAGCTTTTGAAAATTTATTGCGTGCCTCCAAAGCGAGTTCTTTAGAAGTCTGTATTAAGACTTCTTTTTTTGTGGCATCCTGTGCATGTAAAATGGTTGCTGTGAAAACAAAAATAAGGGGGATAAAAAGACGTATTTTCATAAATCTAAATTTAAATCAATTCTTTGAATTTCTATCAACTTGAAGCTTAAAAATGTAACTTTAAACAAACGGTATCCATGCGCAACCATCCATTCAAATGCATCTTATTAGTTTGTTTAGTCCCTATGCTCATGGGGTTTTGTTTCCTTACACAGGGCATTAGCGGCCGTGTATTTTTGGAAAACAATACAGCCATTCCATTAAAAGGTAGTACTAAGCAGAAGGGGCGTCCAATTGCTACCACGGTCTATGTTTATGAAGCGGCCAATACCATTCAATTGATTGGTCAAGAAGGTAATTATGCTAAAGGCATAGAAGCTAGATTGATTAAACAGGTTCGTTCAAATAATACCGGAAAATTCAAGCTTAGGTTGGCTCCTGGAAAGTATAGTATTCTATTGGGCTATCAAGAGGGGATTTATATTCCCTATTTTTCTGGTAATACAGGGGTTGCTTTTATTGAAGTAGCTAAGCATCAATTCCAAGAAATTGACCTTTTGATCATCGCTTCGTCCGTTAATTGATTGTATCTTTGCGGACTGAACTATGAACGAGCAATCATTGTTTGATCGGTATGATGCATCCCCCCTACTAAAAAAAATAGTAGATGGGATTGCTATGTCTAATTCAGCCAATCCCCCCTATCAGGTGCACTTACAAAACCTGAACGGCTCCTCCCCAGCATTTATTTTAAAGCATATTTTCACGCATCCTCAAACTGCAACCTACAATCATGTAATTGTATTAAATGATGCAGAAGAAGCGGCCTATTTTTATAATTCTATAGAAAGCATCACAGGCGCAATGGATTTGTTTTATTTCCCTTCTTCTTTTAAAACCAGTCAAAATTTTAGTTTATTGAATCCTTCGCATGTGATGTTGAGAACGGAGGCCTTGACGAAGTTATCGATGGGGGGTAATAAGAAAATTGTAGTGACCTATCCAGAGGCATTCTTTGAAAAAGTGATCATGCCTAAGACCTTGCAGGAAAATATCATACAGATAAAGACCAATGATACAATTGGGTTAGATGTATTGATGGAAAGGCTTATCCAGTATGGTTTTGAACGAACTGATTTTGTTTATGAGCCTGGACAATTTGCTTTAAGAGGCGGCATTTTTGACATCTATTCATTTGGCAATGAAAAGCCTTATCGTGTAGAATTATTTGGCGAAGAAGTGGATAGCATTCGTTTATTTGATCCAGCCACTCAATTGAGCGAACGAAAGTTATTGCAGGTGAACATTATCCCAAATGTAACCACACAGTTTGAGGATACAATCAAAATTCCATTCATGGAATTTGTAGCAGATAATACTGTTGTTTGGTTAAAGGATTGGACTTTAATTGAGCAAAAGGGACATGATCAAATAGAAGCATTGGAAGCATTTTTATTACATGCGCCTATCGTTAAGTTGACAGATGATTTAGATGCGCATAAGAAAAACACAGACAAAGATGATTTTGTTCCTGTGGATGCTGTTGTTGACCAAATATTAAAAAGACCCGTTATTGAATGGGGGTTTCATGCCAATTTAACAGAGCAAAAAATAGCATTTAGCACACAGGTGCAACCTAGTTTCAACAGACAGTTTCAATATTTAATTGCCAATTTGCAAGAATTTGAAAAGAAAGGGTATGACCTGTTTTTATTTGCTGAACAAGCCAAACAATTAGAACGGTTACATGCTATATTCACTGATTTAAAAACGGATATTCAGTTTACCCCAATCGTAAAAAATATTCATGAAGGTTTTATTGACCATGACCATAAAATGGTTTGTTACACAGACCATCAAATTTTTCAGCGATACCATAAATACAAAGTCAAGCAAGCTTATAGTAAAAATAAGGCCATCACACTGCGAACATTGAGTGATTTGCATCCGGGAGATTATGTGACGCACATAGATCACGGAGTAGGTGTATATAGTGGATTGCAGAAGATCGAAGTAAGTGGCATGATGCAAGAAGCGATAAGAATTATTTATAAGGATAGTGATATTTTGTATGTAAATATTAACTCACTTCATAAGGTATCTAAATATACAGGCAAAGAAGGAACGCCACCCAAAGTAAATAAATTAGGATCAGATGCTTGGGTAAAATTAAAAGACAAGACCAAGGCAAAAGTAAAAGCTATTGCATTTGATTTAATTAAATTATACGCACAAAGAAAAGCACAAACTGGATTTGCATTTACGCCTGACAATTATATGATGCATGAATTAGAAGCATCCTTTATTTATGAAGACACGATTGACCAAGCTAAAGCAATTGCGGATGTAAAGAAAGACATGGAAGCACCAGCCCCAATGGATCGACTGGTATGTGGGGATGTTGGTTTTGGTAAAACCGAAGTGGCGATTCGAGCAGCGTTTAAAGCAGCTATTGATGGAAAGCAGGTGGCAGTGTTGGTTCCAACAACGATTTTAGCATTTCAGCATTTTAAAACTTTTAAAGAAAGACTCAAAGATTTCCCAATAGAAATTGATTTCTTAAACCGATTTAAATCATCCGCCCAGAAAAAAGAAACGATTGCCAAAGTGAAGGAGGGTAAGATTGACATTCTGGTAGGGACACATGGTATCTTAGGGAAGGAAGTGCATTTCAAAGACCTTGGTTTAATGGTGATTGATGAAGAACAAAAATTTGGAGTAGGGCATAAAGAAAAATTAAAGACTTTAAGAACCAATGTAGATTGCTTGACCTTGACTGCCACGCCCATTCCAAGGACGCTCCATTTTAGTTTAATGGGCGCAAGGGATTTAAGCATCATCAATACGCCTCCGGCAAATAGACAACCTATCCATACAGAGGTGCAGGTGTTTCATGAGGATATCATAAGAGAATCAATTTACTTTGAAACAGAAAGAGGTGGACAGGTGTTTTTCATCCACAATAGAGTACAAGGTTTAGCAGAAATGTGTGCCATGATTCAAAAGCTTTGCCCAGATTTAAGTATTGGTTTTGCACATGGGCAATTAGAAGGACACCAACTTGAAGAAAAAATATTTGATTTTATAGAACGTAGATACGACGTTTTGGTTTGTACCAATATTGTAGAGAGTGGCGTAGATATTCCGAATGTGAATACCATTATCATCAACAATGCGCATCAATTTGGACTGAGTGATTTGCATCAATTAAGAGGTAGAGTAGGACGTAGTAATAAAAAAGCTTTTTGTTATTTATTGGCACCACCAATGAGTACTTTACCAGATGATTCACGCAAGCGATTACAAACTTTGGAACAGTTTAGTGAATTGGGTTCTGGTTTTCAAATTGCCATGCGTGATTTGGATATAAGAGGAGCAGGTAATTTATTAGGTGGTGAACAAAGTGGGTTCATGGCAGAGATTGGATTTGAAATGTACCAAAAAATATTAGCAGAAGCAGTTCGTGAATTAAAGCGTTCCGATTTCAAAGAGTTGTTTGTAGAAGAAATTAGTAAGCAAGATGACTTTGTGCAAGACTGTACCATCGATACGGACTTAGAGATCATGCTACCAGATAGTTATGTAGAAAGTATTGGGGAAAGACTTTCCTTATATACGAGATTAGATCAATCTGCGGATGATGCTGAACTAGAAGCAATGAAAATAGAGTTGATTGATCGTTTTGGTCCAATGCCCAAACAAGTTGCTTCCTTGTTTACGACCATCCAGTCAAGGCGCCTGGCAATTGCATTGGGTTTTGAAAAAATGACTTTGAAAGACGAGACCTTAAGGTGCTTCTTTATCAATCGACCAGATTCTCCTTATTATGAAAGTGCTATTTTTAAAGGCTTGTTAAGCTATACCCAAACGGCAATGAACAATGCGCATTTTAAGCAAGTAGGAAAAACCTTTATCTTAATCATTAAAGATGTAAAGAGCATGGAACATTGCTTTGCTACATTGACAAAAATTCACCACGGCGTAGTGGGGGTTGAAGCATAAAAAAAGCCCACTCCAAAGAGCAGGCTTTCAATTAGGTTGTAAGAAGGTCCTAAAAACCTTTTGTTGCTACACCATCAGCGATTGCTTTTAAAGCATTTGCTTCGCTCATGATAGCTGCCATTTTATTTCCTTTTCCATCGTGACCGCCAGCCATGTAACCGCCTTTTGCAGTTTTAGTGATAACAGCGTCCATCATTGGTACATTTTTTTCTTTTGTTTTCAAGCAGTATGCTTTGATCATTTTTGAAGTGTCCATTTTGTATATATTTTAATTTTTAAAATGCTTATTGAAAGTAGTTTATTTATTGGTAAGCTAGGTTTGAATTAGTCGATTTTTTGTTAAATGTTTATAAATTACCCTTAAATGAGGCCCTTAAACGTCAATTTTGGCATATTTAGCGTGAGATTCAATGAATTCCCTTCTAGGAGCCACTTCGTCACCCATCAACATGCTAAAGATTCTGTCCGCCTCGGCTGCGCTATCAATGGTCACTTGTTTCAATGTTCTTCTAGTTGGATCCATGGTCGTTTCCCATAATTGGTCCGCATTCATCTCACCCAGACCCTTATACCTTTGAATCGTTACAGAACTATCATTTCCACCTCCTAATTTCTCAATCAACGTTTTTCTTTGTTCATCGCTATAAGCATATTCCTGATCCTTAGCCTTCTTCACTAAATACAAAGGAGGTTGTGCAATATAGACATAACCATTTTGAACCAACTCTTTCATATATCTAAAGATGAATGTAAGAATCAATGTGGCGATATGCGAACCATCCACATCGGCATCGGTCATAATGATTAATTTATGATAACGTAATTTGGTAATGTTCAATGCTTTTGGATCTTCAGGTGTTCCCACTGTCACGCCCAATGCTGTATACATATTTCTGATTTCCTCATTTTCATAAATTTTATGTTCCATTGCTTTTTCTACGTTCAAGATTTTACCACGCAATGGAAGGATCGCTTGATAAGACCTTTCACGACCTTGCTTAGCTGTTCCACCTGCAGAGTCTCCCTCGACAAGGTATAACTCACATCTTTCAGGATCACGTTCAGAACAGTCTGCTAATTTTCCAGGTAAGCCACCTCCAGATAATACAGTCTTTCTTTGAACCATATCGCGCGCTTTTTTAGCAGCAACACGCGCTTGAGCAGCAAGTACAATTTTTGAGATCACATATTTTGCTTCCTTAGGGTTCTCTTCTAAATAGGCTTCTAATGCACGAGCAACTGTAGTTTGCACCACACCACTTACTTCACTATTACCTAATTTGGTTTTTGTTTGACCTTCAAATTGCGGTTCAGGTACTTTCACAGAAATGATCGCACTCAGACCTTCTCTAAAGTCATCTCCTTCTACAGTGACTTTTGCTTTTTCAAATAAACCTTCTTTATCACCATAGCTTTTAAATACACGCGTTAACGCTGTTCTAAAACCAGTTACGTGTGTACCACCTTCAATGGTATTGATATTGTTAACGTAGGAAAAAATGTTTTCTTTAAAATCATCATTGTAAGTCAATGCTACTTCCACCATTACATTAGAAGCTTCATCTAAACCTTCTACATACAAAGGTGCTGCAATGATTGGATTTCTGTTACCATTCTTATCCAGCATTTGCACAAATTCAATGATACCACCTTCGCTATAAAAATGACTTACATAAGGTGCACCTGCTTCATCTAATTCTCTTAGATCGGTTAATGTAATGCTAATGCGCTTATTCAAATAAGATAATTCACGCAAACGACCTTCTAAGATCTCTCTACGGTAAACTGTTTCTTGGAAGATAGTATGATCAGGCCAGAAGTGAACTCTAGTGCCAGTTTTATCACTTGTGCCTACTTCTCTAACTGCATATTGTGGTGCACCAATACAGTATTCTTGCTCAAAAATTTTGCCTTCACGTTGAACGGTCACTAATAATTTTGTACTTAATGCATTCACACAACTTACACCCACACCGTGTAATCCACCAGATACTTTGTAGGTATTTTTATCAAATTTTCCACCAGCGTGTAAAACAGTCATAACCACTTCTAATGCAGACCTTTTTTCTTTAGTATGCATGGCAGTTGGAATACCACGACCATTGTCCTGAACGCTGATAGAATTATCTGTATGAATTGAGACTTCTATATGAGAACAATAACCTGCTAAAGCTTCATCAATAGAGTTGTCTACTACCTCATATACTAAGTGGTGTAAACCTTTCATGCCCACATCGCCAATATACATGGCAGGGCGTTTTCTTACGGCTTCTAATCCTTCTAATACCTGGATGCTATCGGCGCCATAGTTCTTGTTTTCGGCCGAATCGGGGTGTTGTAAATCTTCTGACATAATCTATTCGAATTTTTTGTTTTATAGGGCGTTTTGAACGCAAACAAATTTAAGAAAAATAACTACTTTTAAGACGCATTTAAGCCTTTATAGTTATCCCCATAAAACTTATGAAGTTCATAACGTAGCATCCAAAAATGAGGCTAAAAATGGCCTTTAAATCGATTTCAAATTAGGATTGATTTGGCAACTATGATTTTAAAATCAGGATTAAAATTTGGGGCTTATTTTGCGTCATTTTAGGGTCATAATATGAACCTTTTTATTGCATTTGTTGTTTATAGTTTAAATTTGCAGTTCAATGATGGTAGCCAACGACATATTAAAACAAGTGAACCAGCCCAATGGCTTTGCTGGCATGGCTTTGTTGTACCAGAAAGAACAGTTAATTCCTGGCTCTACACAGTACACGATCCATCGTTATTATTCCCAGGCACCTGCAGAACTAGAAGATACCGGGATGTTTATTTACCATTACAATGCAAAACGTCCAACAGATAATTTTTTAGAATTAAGATTTTGTATTTCGGGCAATCGTTATTGTGAAAATAAATTATGTGGTAATTGCAGTCAATTGCCAACCGAAGATTGCGCGGGTCCACTAAGAACTTTAGATGTTTTTTCATTTCATTTTACTTCTACCTTTTTACATCAATTTGTACACAATGTAAAATTGAATAATCGCAAAGATGAAGTGCTAGCTTTCAAACATCCCAATGCTTTTGTAAAAACATTTCCATTATGTATGCGTAAACGTGGCACATTGGATTCTTTGTTAAACTATAGCTATACAGGCTCTTTAGAAAATATTTTTATCAATGCTAAAATTCATGAACTGCTTTTATTTAGTTTAGAATGTATTGTAGATGAGAAAGAAGAAGGTTTTGCTTGCAAATTCTTATCAGACGACAGAGGTAAGGAAAGTATTTATTTAGCTAGAGAAATTTTATTGCAACATATTGGTGATCCTATTACTATCAAGGAATTGAGCCGTAAAGTGGCTATGAACGAATGTTATTTAAAGAAAGGGTTTAAAGAGGTTTTTGGCACCACTATTTTTGACTTCTACCAACAACAAAGAATGGAGCATGCTAAATATTTGTTGTATGAAAAATCATTAAGTGTAACCGATGTATCTGCTTTATTAGGCTACTCGTCTATTTCGCATTTCTCTGCAGCTTTCAAAAAACACACTGGTTTAAAGCCTTGCGAATTGCTGAACTAGTTTTATTTCCTTATTTTTATTTTCTAAATTAAATCCCATGCGTCAGTTATTTGCGATTGCTATTGTTGTGTTATTCAGTTCATGTATAAATCAACGAGTGGACCTAGTGGTGCACCATGCACGAATCTATACTGTCAATGAATCCTTTGCAGTGGCAGAAGCCATGGCAGTGCAGGATGGCAAGATTGTGGCGGTGGGTACCAATGACGATATTTTAAAAAACTATCAAGCAGATAGCGTGGTGGATGCAAAAGGGGCTAGCGTGTATCCAGGATTTGTAGATGCACACGCGCATTTTCTAGGATACGGTCAATCTTTATATGCAGTCGATTTAATGTTTGCAAATTCATGGGATGAAGTGTTAGATCGTGTTAAAGCATTTGTGGTATCGCATCCTGGTAATGGATGGATTCGTGGAAGAGGATGGGATCAAAATAGATTTCCTGGTAAAGCCTTCCCAACAAATGCTGAATTGAATGACTTGTTCCCTGATCGTCCTGTATTATTAGAGCGCGTGGATGGGCATGCAAGTATTGCCAATGACAAAGCATTGTCTATTGCAGGTGTGCAAGTTGGTCAGAAGATGGAAGGAGGAGACTTTGTAGTAGCAAACGGCAAGTTAACAGGATTATTAATTGATAATGCAGTAGGTGTGGTAGAAAGAAATGTGCCAGCACCAACAAAGGAAGATTATAAAAATTGGTTAACATCCGCACAAAAAAATTGTTTTGCAACAGGATTAACCACCATTACAGATTGTGGATTAAGTCCAAATGATATTGATATGATTGATGCATTGCAAAAAAGTAATGATTTAAAAATGCGTTTGTATGTAATGTTAATTGACAAACCAAGTTCTTATACTTCTACTTATTTTACAAACGGTGGTTATACAACGGATCGATTAATGGTGAAAGGTGTGAAAGTATATGGTGATGGGGCTTTAGGATCAAGAGGTGCAGCATTAATAGCGCATTATTCAGATAAACCAGGCTGGGGAGGATTCTTATTAAGTAGTCAAGCGCATTTTGATTCTGTTGCAGCAAAATTAATCAATACCGATTTTCAAATGTGTACCCATGCGATTGGAGATAGTGCGAACAGGGTGGTATTGAAAGTGTATGAAAAATATTTAAAAGGAAAGAATGATAAAAGATGGCGCATTGAACATGCACAAATTTTAAATCCTGCTGACTTCGATTATTTTGGGATGTACAGTATCATTCCTTCGGTACAACCAACACATGCGACAAGTGATATGTATTGGGCTGGTGAGAGATTAGGTGCTAAGCGTTTAAAAGGTGGCTATGCTTTCCAACAATTATTGAATCAGAATGGATGGTTGCCACTGGGCACAGATTTCCCTGTAGAAGAAATCAATCCATTTAAAACATTTTTAGCAGCTGTTGCAAGACAGGATGCAAAAGGATTTCCAGCAGGTGGATTCCAAATGGAGAATGCCTTAACGCGCGAGCAAACCATTCGTGGTATGACCATTTGGGCCGCGAAAGCCAACCGCATGGAAAAGCAAGTAGGTTCTATAGAAGTAGGGAAGAAAGCAGACTTTATTTTACTTGACAAAGACTTAATGAAAGTCTCTACTGATAGTATCTTGAATGTTAAAGTATTAAAGACCTACTCCAACGGAGAAAGAGTACATTAAGGTTTTTAAAAATAAAAGTGGTAGAACTTATACTTATTCTGCATCTATGATTCGAGTTGATAATCTTGGTCATTTGTAAGAATAAAAAAGTGGTAGAAAATATACCTATTCCTTGGCTGACTAAAAACGTTCGCTACGGAATAGTATATTTTCTACCACTATATATTTAGGGTCAAAATTCTTTACGCTACAATCCAACCATATCCTTAGGAATCACCCATGCATCAAATTCTTCAGGGGTAACATATCCTAATTTCACAGCCATTTCTTTTAAAGTAGTACCTTCTTTATGTGCTTTTTGTGCAATCTCTGCAGATTTATAATAGCCAATCTTAGTATTGAGTGCAGTGACTAACATTAAACTATTATTTACGTGCTTATTGATATTTGCTTCGATTGGTTCGATGCCAATTGCGCATTTATCATTGAAGCTTACACATCCATCTCCAATTAATCTTGCACTGTGTAAGAAATTATAAATCATCACTGGCTTAAATACATTCAATTCAAAATGCCCCATCGATCCACCCACATTGATGGCTACGTCGTTCCCCATTACTTGCGCCGCAATCATCGTCAATGCTTCTGATTGAGTAGGGTTCACTTTACCTGGCATGATGGAAGATCCTGGTTCGTTGTCTGGGATAAATATTTCTCCAATACCAGAGCGAGGTCCAGAAGACAACATACGCACATCGTTCGCAATCTTCATTAAGCTTACAGCCACCGTTTTTAATGCACCATGTGCTTCTACAATGGCATCGTGCGCTGCTAGTGCTTCAAATTTATTTTCGGCAGTCACAAATGGTAATCCGGTAAGATTAGCAATATGCTTCGCTACATTTTCTGAATAACCTTTTGGTGTATTGATACCTGTTCCAACTGCTGTTCCACCAAGTGCTAATTCACTTAAATGATCTAAAGTATTGTGAATGGCTTTCAATCCATGTTTCAATTGACTTGCATAACCACTAATTTCTTGTCCTAAAGTTAAAGGCGTCGCGTCCATAAAATGGGTACGACCTATTTTAACAATATGCATATAAGCAGCACTCTTTGCATCTAAGGTATTTTTTAAAGTAGTGATACCTGGTATGGTCACTTCTTTTAAAATTTGGTATGCAGCAATATGCATCGCAGTTGGGAAAGTATCATTAGAAGACTGTGATTTATTCACGTCGTCATTAGGATGTAAGAATTTCTCTTTATCATTTAAGCTTCCACCTTGAAGTACATGACCGCGATAAGCAATCACTTCGTTCACATTCATATTACTTTGGGTACCACTTCCTGTTTGCCAAACTACTAAAGGAAATTGGTCATCTAATTTACCTTCAAGGATCTCATCACATACTTGACCAATCAAATCACATTTTTCTTTTGGTAAAACACCTGCATCAAAATTAGTTAAGGCAGCTGCTTTCTTTAAATAGGCAAATGCTTTAATAATTTCTTTAGGCATCCTATTGATATCCTGTGCAATTTTAAAATTCTCGATACTTCTTTGCGTTTGTGCGCCCCAATAAACATGAGCTGGTACACTTACTTCACCCATCGTGTCTTTCTCAATTCTGTATTCCATACTTGCAGTTTTAATAACGCAAAGGTATGACAGCAATTATAAAATTGTGTCAGTTAAGACTATTTAATTCAGGTAAAAAAAGGGATTAATGCCCTTTAAAATGCGGTTTTCTTTTTTCAATGAAGGCTTGTATGCCCTCTTTGCAATCTGCAGTGATAAAGCAATCGCCGAATAAATTGGCTTCTACTTCATATCCATTGACAGACTCATCCCAGGCTGCATTAACAGCTTTGATAGAATTAGCGATGGCTAATGGTGCCTTGGTATGTGCGGCAGCAAGTAAAGAAAACGCTTTGTCTAATAATTCTGTTTGAGGAACGATATAATTCACTAAGCCATATTCTAAAGCCTGTTGTGCATTGATATTGTTACCTGTAATCACTAGTTCCATAGCTCTAGCTTTACCTAATTTTTGGGTCAATCTTTGTGATCCGCCATAACCCACCATAATGCCTAAATTGACTTCTGGTTGTCCAAAAATGGCATTCTCTGAGGCAATGATAAAATGACAACTCATGGCTAATTCGCATCCACCACCTAAGGCAAATCCATTCACACAGGCAATGACTGGCTTAGGGGAATTTTCGATTTTTAAAAATACATCCTGTCCTCTTTTTGCTAAAGCGGTTGCTTCGGCTTTTGACAATGCTTCAAATTCTTTGATATCTGCACCTGCCACAAAACTCTTTAGTCCCGCACCTGTAATCACCACAGATTTAATTTCTGGAAATTTATACACTCGATCAAATACAGCATCTAGGTCCTGCATGACTTGTTGGTTCAATGCATTTAATTTCTCTGGTCGGTTGATGGTAATGATCAAAGTATGATCTTCCATTTTTGTAAACAAAGTTTGAAATGACATAGTGCTTAATTTATTGGATGTAATAAAAAAAAATAATAAACGATTATGACTTCCTGTTTTCAGCAACCCATTTTTTAATGTAGGCTGCAATATCAGTGGTATTAGTACCAGGTGCAAATAAGTGACCGATACCCATATCTTGTAATACTTTATTGTCTTCTTCAGGAATGATACCGCCCCCTGTCAGTAGCACGTCCTTCAATCCTTTCTCTACCATTAATTGATACACTTTAGGAAAAACGGTCATATGGGCGCCAGATAAAATACTAATACCAATAGCGTCCACGTCTTCCTGCAAGGCAGCTTGAACCACCATTTCGGGGCTTTGTCTAAGTCCAGTATAGATCACTTCCATGCCTGCATCTCTTAATGCAGTGGCAATTACTTTAGCGCCACGATCATGACCATCTAAGCCAACCTTGGCTACCAATACTCTTATGGGTCTTTCAATTTGCATCTACTACAATTTACATTAATTTTTTGACAACAAATCCAAACAATATTGGATACGTTTTGCTGCATCTTTGGTTTCAATATTGGCAACAATATCAAAAACGCCTGGGCCAAATTTACCACCAACTAACATGATCCTAAAAGGCAACATTAAATCACCTGGTTTAAGGCCTTGTTCGGTGGCTAATGCTTTAAAATGTGTCTCCAACAAAATTGCATCATTCGGTACTGCTTGATTAGTATAGGCATCCATTACTGTTGTAAAAAAAGCTGCTTTGTTTGCATCCCATTTTGGCAAGATAGATGCAGTATCTATTTCGGTTGGAGCTGCAAAGAAAAAGGAGGATTGAGGAATGAAGTCGGTTAATAACTGACAACGTTCTTTCACAAGGCCAATCACTTTTACCAAATAACTAGGCTCGTGAATTTCAATTTTTGCTGCATCAAAATAAGGTGTAACTATACTTGCTAAATAAGTATTGTCAGCTTGTTTAATCCATTCTTGGTTAAACCATTTTGCTTTTTCATAATCAAATTTTGCGCCCGCTTTATGCACTCTATCCAAGCTAAATTTTTCAATCAAATTTGGTAAGGAAAATAATTCCTGATCTGTTCCATCATTCCATCCTAGCATCACCAATAAGTTGACAAATGCTTCTGGCAAGAAACCTCTTTCCTTAAATCCAATGGTTGATTCCTTGGTATTTGGATCTGTCCAGTCCATTGCAAACACCGGAAAACCTAAACGGTCTCCATCACGCTTACTTAATTTGCCATTTCCATCTGGTTTTAAAATTAATGGAAGATGTGCCCATTGTGGCATCTTATCTAGTCCGAATAAATTTTTCCAAACTAAAATATGAACAGGTGCACTTGGCAACCATTCCTCGCCTCTAAATGCATGGGTAATTTTCATTAAAAAGTCATCCACCACCACCGCTAAATGATAAGTTGGCATGCCGTCTGCTTTCAACAAAACTTTATCATCCACCATGCTTGTATCAAATTTCACTTCGCCACGAATCAAGTCTTCAAAAACCAATTCCTCTGAATCTGGCATATTAATACGTACGACATAAGGGGTGTTTTCGTTGAGTAAACGCGTCACTTCTGCAGCAGGTAAACTCAAAGAGTTTTTCATGCCAGTTCTGGTGGCACGATTGTATTGAAAATTAGGAATCTCTTTTCTTTTTGCATCTAATTCGTCTGCAGTATCAAAAGCATAATACGCATTACCTTGTTCTATCAATTGAGATGCATATTGTTTGTACATCGGCTTTCTTTCGCTCTGTCTGTAAGGACCATAAGCACCACCATGTATAGGGCTTTCGTCTGGATTTAAGCCACACCATGCAAGGGTATCTAAAATATATTGTTCAGCGCCTGGTACAAAACGAGACTGATCGGTGTCTTCAATTCTTAAAATGAATTGACCATTGTATTTTTTTGCAAATAAATAATTGAATAAAACAGTACGTACACCACCTAAGTGTAAACCACCGGTAGGAGAGGGTGCGAACCTTACTCTTACCTGTTGATCAGCCAAATTTTCCATGAACATTTTATTTTTACAAAGATAAGTTGCAAACGGGCAAAAGAACCATTTATCTTTGGGTATGTATTTCATTAAATCACCCTTTTGGCTGAGGCTTATTTATAGGTCTTGTATTTGGCGCAAGTCCACGCAAGACAGGGTGCTTTATTTAAGTTTTGATGATGGTCCGCATCCAGAAGCCACGTCATTTGTACTAGAACAGTTGGAACTTTTTAATGCCCAAGCAAGCTTTTTTTGCATTGGTAAAAATGTACAATTGTATCCCGAAATTTATGATTCAATCACTACAGCAGGCCATGTTGTTGGCAACCATACCCAAAACCATATGAATGGTTGGAAAAATACAACTGCTAATTATATTGTTGATATTCAAGAAGCAACAAAATCGATTCGCTCTAATTTTTTTAGACCACCCTATGGCAGGATTTCTTTTTCGCAAATCAAAGCCTTGCGTTCAGATCCAAGTTTACCGCAGCAAATTATGATGTGGGATGTATTGAGTGGTGATTTTGATATTACTATTACCGGCGAACAATGTGCCCAAAATGTAATTCAACATGCTGGGCCAGGGTCCATCATTGTTTTTCATGATAGTGCCAAAGCGATGGATCGATTGCGGATAGCTTTGCCAAAAGTATTGTTACATTTTAGTAATCTAGGGTATCAATTTAAGGCTGTATAAAAACTCAAAAAAAGTGATAAAAAAAGCCAGGGTAGAAACCCCGGCCTGTATAATCCGTACCCTATAAAAAACAAAGTTTACATCCAATAAAGGGATGGGTTAGTAATTTCATTCATAAACGCATAAATAATGTCTTTTAGTATGTGGTTCATTAAAAAAGTCCTTTTTTTGTGCTTTAAACCAGTTGATTATGCAATTTATTGATACACACGCACATGCTTATGCCGAGGAATTAACTTCAGATCTTGATTTGATCATAAAAAATGCATTATCTGTTGGTGTCAATAAAATAATCATGCCCGCAATTGATAGTACTACTTTGGATGCGATGTTAAAAGTAGAAGCGCAATTTCCAGCGCATTGTATTGCCATGATGGGTTTGCATCCTTGTTATGTAAATGAAAATTATAAAGATGAATTAAAGTTGGTGGAAGATTGGATAGGAAAAAGAAAATTCATTGCGATTGGTGAAATTGGATTAGACTATTATTGGGATAAAACATTTGCTAAAGAGCAACAATTTGTTTTTGAGACACAAATGCAGTGGGCACTAGATCTTAATTTACCAATTGCCATTCATACAAGAAATGCGATGGGAGAAACGATAGAAGCGGTAAAGCCTTTTGCAAAAAAAGGATTGCGTGGGGTGTTTCATTGTTTTAGTGGCAGTCAAGAATCTGCAGAACAAATTATTGGTATGGGATTTCATTTAGGATTGGGTGGGGTACTCACTTATAAAAATGCAGGTGTCGCTGAAGCGGTAAAAGATATCCCTATGGAATTCTTAGTACTAGAAACCGATGCACCTTATTTACCGCCAGTTCCATATAGAGGCAAAACCAATGAGCCTGCTTTTATGATTGAAGTGGCAAAGAAATTAGCAGAGATTAAATCCTTGCCATTGCATGAGATTGCTGCTATTACAACAAGCAACGCTGAAAAGCTGTTTGGCTTGGTTAATCCCTAAAAAACCAATTATTTATTTTACATTTGCAATCCTCAAAGAGAGGTGTCCGAGTGGTTTAAGGAGCACGCTTGGAAAGCGTGTATACGGCA
>Ga0208787_1000673_pt1 | contig 15814 bp, 10 predicted proteins | sample Wag4_2014_7_11_FD_187362 | JGI IMG/M metagenome (GOLD analysis project Ga0208787, IMG submission 187362) | Fresh water microbial communities from Ohio, USA - Utica-2 Time Series HT 2014_7_11 (SPAdes) (version 2) | ecosystem: Environmental > Aquatic > Freshwater > Water tank | place: USA: Ohio... | reverse complement strand
ATTTATTTTTTCTAAAAAATCGATTTGATATGGTTACAAATCTTTAGTAATTCGTACTTTTCAGCTAAGTTAAAAAAAATACCCTTGAAAATGTCATTCCTCAAATACACCTCGATTATTTTTCTTTTATTGACAAGTTCAAACGCTATGTTTGGTCAGATGAACAGGCATGATGACTATCAGGTTGCCCTCCAGCAAATAAGATTGAATTCTAATGACAAATCAATTATTCCAATAAAAAACTTAGAGAAACAAGCTATTGCGCATCTGGTATTGGGTACAGCGCAAGTTCAAACTAACGTATTTAGTAATCAATTAGATAAATATGCCTCTGTTAGTCATTACCAACTGCCTCTTCAGGAAGATCTTAAAAATCTTGACACATGGTTAAAATCGAGGAAATCAGCTGGTGATAATGCCTTTATTATAGAAATCTGGACTACTGAAAATTTTAGCGTAGATAAATTAATGCAGATAAAATCAATTTTTGATGGATTGCCGGTTGTCATTGTAAACTTTGACTCAGCATATTTTTACCCTAAGGACAATACTGGAAATACGGTGAAATTTGACATTCAGACCCTTTCTGGTCACTGGCACCAATCTTTAGCGGCACAACTTATTTTTGGAGGCGTGTCCCTTGAAGATGGCAAGGAAGCAAAGGGAGTCCGACTTGGATATTCAACTTTAGCCAGCGTTGGTATGAAGGCAGATATTCTCCATGACAGCATTAAATTTATCATCGAACAAGGTATTGCTGCCAGGGCATTTCCAGGTGCTCAGGTTCTCGTAGCCAGAAAGGGCAAAATTGTGTATCATGAGGCATTTGGCAAACACACTTATGAAGGTGAACAAAAACTTTCTCCAGATGATATTTACGATATGGCTTCTGTAACTAAAGTTAGCAGTGGCCTTGCTGCGTTAATGAAGTGGTATGGCGAAGATAAATTAAATTTAGATGCCCCATTAAGCACTTATTTACCTGAAGCTAAAGGAACGAACAAAGCGGATCTAAAGATGAGAGATATACTGACTCATCAAGCCAGATTAAGGGCCTGGATTCCATTTTGGAAAGGCACTTTGGTTGGAAATAGCCGGAATCCATGGCAAAAAAACTGGAACAATAATCGAAATAATGATTATAGGTTTAAGGCAAAAACATTCAGGTTAAAAGCATCAAAAAATTATTCTGTTGAAGTTCCTGGCGGCTTATGGTTACATAAAAATTATTCGGATAAGATGGCCTCTTATATTTTCAAATCCCCCCTAAATGCTAAACCAGGCTATGTTTATTCCGATTTCTTTTTTATACTCATACCAAGGTTGGTCAAAGCACAGACAGGGCAAGAATTTGAAAGTTATATTAAAACTCAATTTTACAAACCATTGGGTGCTAATACCCTGACATGGAACCCATTGCGATTTTTTGATACCACTCAAATCGTGCCTACTGAAAGAGATACTTTTTTTAGAATGACCTTGTTACAAGGAAATGTACACGACGAAGGTGCAGGTATGTTAAATGGAGTTTCAGGACATGCTGGCTTATTTGGTTCCGCCAATGACTTAGCTAAATTAATGCAATTATACCTTAATAAAGGTGTTTATGGTGGAGAAAGACTTATCGGTGAAAAGGCTTTTGATGAGTTTACTCGCTGTCAATTCTGTCCTGATAATTATCGGGGTGTAGGTTTTGACAAACCATTAGTTCAATATATTCCCGGTAAAAGTTCCATTGCAAAAGATGCATCCCCAGAAAGCTATGGCCATAGCGGATATACAGGTACCTTTGTTTGGATAGACCCCAAAGAAGAGCTGATTTATATTTTCTTATCCAACAGAGTATATCCTACCAGAGAAAGCAGAGCCATCTACGATTTGAATATCAGACCGCGCATCCAACAATCAATTTATGATGCTTTGAAAAATTAAATTATTTTTTAGCAGTTTCAAAAAGATTTATTCTTACACCCGATTGAAAAGATACGGTCGAAATACGGTCATTGTATGGCCCTATGCCTTTGCTTACATGCCCCACAAAAGATTGATAACTTGATTGAATGAAAATACTCGTTCTTGGTGAAACTATCTTTTCAGCGCCAAATCCCATATCCATAGATAAATACACATTATCGATAAGCGTTCCTCCCTGCATCAATCCTTCTTCAAGATTTTGATAAACACTATTAGTTTTACCCGTTAAAGCAACGGAGGAAGGGAAAAATCCAGGATGGACAATAAAGTAATTTGCAGAAAGTGTCACTTGAGCTGTAGCACCCAATGAAGCGTACAGACGCCAGTTTTCTTTATGGACGATATTGTAGCGGGTAAATACAGGAATTTGTAAAAGATTGAGCTGTATCTTTTGCAACTGCTCTGTAGTATAACCATCTCTCAGACTACCCTGTATAAATGTGACTCGCGGAGCATTATACTCTTTATGTGCATAAATAAATCCAAATCCCGTTTCTAACCGTTTTGCACCTTCACTTAGTAAGAAACCAAGATGAAATCCTGATGAATTTCTGATGGTTTCCGGAACCTTAAATCTTGGGTATGCCGGGGTAAAAATATTGTCACCGTCTAATCCTGTTAATAAAGTTAAATGCCATTTTCCAAAATCAAGGATATTGTTGATATAAATTTTTCTGGTTCCAATGGGAATATGTCTTGATGCCAGGGTAGGAATTTGACTTACTTCGGGGAAAGATTTTGAAGAAACCGGAACGTGGGCCATTTCAAGAACCATAGCAGATGAGCCCGGGATAGGTTCAACCTCTAATAATATTTTTTTTGAAGGTAGTTTATTAACTTCCTCATAAGAATGATAATCTGATAAGTTTGATAATGTTTTATATTTCAGCGTATTATTACGTTCAGTTTGAATATTGCTTTTCACAATTTTAATATCAGCTGAAGCAGATAAATTTTTATCAACCGGTCCTTTATGGCTATTTTCAATATGGACCGATTGGGAAGTAGGTACTTGTCGAATGACTCCTACTTGCAAACAAGTAAAGAACAATAAAACGGCCATGGTAACTTCCATGGCTTTAAACCATATAATCTTGTTTTCATTCCTTTTTATATGGGAATAATAGGAATGAAAATGAGCCCAGGCATGACCTTCATTAGCAGGAAAAATGAATGGATACAACTTATCATAAATATTTTGATCAAACTCTTTTTCAGCATCTGTCTGATCATCCAATAAAGCATGATTCCATTTTTCAGAAAAACTCTTCCATGCATCTTCAGGAACACTTGTTTCCAGAGATTCCAATTTATTTTTTAAAAACTGATCAATTTTTTCCTCTTCCTTCATTACCTCTGATTCAATATAATATTTTGTAATTTGAGTCTTGCCTTCACTAAATTGGATCTCGACGTACTTTCATTAACATCCAGTAACTGGCTAATTTCTTTATGTGAATAACCTTCAATAACGTATAAATTGAAAACGGCACGATAAGCAGGTGAAAGCTGTTGCACGGCATCTAAAATTTCCAATTCAGAGAAACGGCTAACCGCGTCTGCATCAAAGCTAACTACATGATTAGCCTCGTCCATGTCAGAGGTCCTCCTTCGAATATTTGACCTGTAATAGTCTATGGCAGTATTGACCATGATTCGTCTGATCCAGGAAACTAAAGAAGTACCTGGCTGAAAGGAATGAATATTCCTCAATATTTTTATGAAACCCTCGTGCATAATGTCGAGAGCGTCATTTTCGTTATTGGCATACCTCATACAAACACCCATCATGCGCGCATAATATTCTTCGTAGAGCGCTTGTTGTGCCCATTTCTCTCTTCTTATGCAGGCTAAAACTACATTTTGTTCAGCATCCCAACTACCAGGAATTACTAATTCCATAAAATACGATTGAAAAATTGAATCAAGGTTTTAAGTTACTGTTTTATTTTAAAAAATGCTACCTAATGGGTATGATTTTTTAAAAGCATTTCATTTTCTGCATCAAGTCGTTTAAAAAAATGAATAATTTGTTCAATTAAATACCTTTCCTGAGCTTCGGGACCTTCCACGGGACTTTTCGTAACTCTATCATAATGTGGCCATCCGTCAGCATCTCTCCCTTTAAACACATAAATTCCCTGTTGACTCAATAATTCACAGATAGCAATATGCATTAAGTCTTGCTTTTCCTCCTTTGTATATGTTTTTTGCCATCTACCGAGAATTTGAATACCAACCAGCAACAAAACGGCATTGAGATCGGGAAGTTCTGGCTTTTTAAAAGCATCTTTTATTTGATTTCTAATGCGAAGCCATTCAAAATTTATTTCCCATTCTTCCATATTAGTTATTATAATTTAGATTAGGAGAAAGCCAGCGTTCAACCATCTCTAAAGACATATTTTTCCTATCAGCGTAATTTTCTACCTGATCTTTAGAAATCTGACCTACGCCAAAATAGGTAGAGGCAGGATTTGAAAAATACCAGCCACTTACCGAGGCTGCCGGATACATAGCAAAACTTTCGGTCAAAATAATGCCTGTTCTTTTTTCTACCTCAAGGAGCTCCCACAACTTCTCCTTTTCAGTATGGTCTGGACAGGCGGGGTAACCTGGAGCTGGTCTGATACCCTGGAAATTTTCTTTCAATAAATCAATCGTAGAATGATTTTCATCTTTAGCATACGCCCAGGTATCAATCCTTACCCATTCGTGTAATTTTTCAGCCAGGGCTTCCGCCAATCTATCTGCCAGCGCTTTAAGTAAAATAGACTGATAATCATCCAAATTCTCCAGAAACAAGGCATCCATTTTTTCGATATTGAAACCTGCGGAAACGGCAAAAGAGCCAATAAAATCAGGTTTACCTACAGGAGCAATGAAGTCGGACAGCGATCTATTGGGTTGTCCGGGTGCCTTTTTGAGTTGCTGCCTCAAACATTGTAAGCGCATTTTTTCAGTGGTTCTCTCATCGTCGGCATAGATTATAATATCATCTTCCGTCCCTTGATTTGCAGGGAAAACGCCCCAAACGGCTCTGGCCTCAAGCCATTTTTCATCAACAATTTTTTTGAGCATAGCATTGGCTTCGACAAAAAGTTTTGTTGCCTCCTCCCCTACTACGGCATCGGTGAGAATATCGGGATATTTACCAGCCAGTTCCCATGAGCTAAAGAAAGGTGTCCAATCAATATAAGGAACTAATTCTTCCAATGGGAAAGGAATTTTTTCTTGTATACCACCCTTATTTGGCACCGGAGGCGTATAAGTGTCCCACTCCATGGTCCATTTATTATTTCTGGCTTCTTGGATGGGCAGAAACTGTTTCACCTGTTCTCTACCTACCCTTTGCTCCCTGATTCTATTGTTCTCAGCCCTGACATCTAAAATGAAATTACTACTCACGTCAAGCTGTTCGCTAAGTAAATTACTTACTACCCCTACAGCACGAGAAGCGTCTAATACATGGACAACAGGACCCTTATATTTAGGTTCTATTTTTACTGCCGTATGTGTTCTACTGGTTGTAGCCCCACCGATCAACAACGGAATTGTAAACCCAAGCCGCTGCATTTCACTGGCAAGATGAACCATTTCATCTAAGGATGGCGTAATCAGACCTGATAAACCTATAACGTCCACCTTTTCCTCCTTTGCTCTTTGTAAAATTTTATCAGCGGGTACCATAACCCCTAGATCAACAATATCATAATCATTACAACCAAGAACAACGCCAACTATATTTTTACCAATATCGTGAACATCACCCTTTACGGTAGCGAGCAAAATTTTACCTTTTGCCCTACTATTTCCATTTTTATTTGCTTCAATATAAGGCGTTAGCCAAGCTACTGCCTTTTTCATCACCCGGGCACTTTTAACCACTTGAGGAAGAAACATTTTACCTTCACCAAATAAGTCCCCAACATAATTCATGCCATCCATTAGTGGACCTTCAATAACAGACAAAGGTTCCGCTACTTGCGTGCGTGCCTCTTCAACATCCTCGTCAATATAGTCTGTAATTCCCTTTACTAAAGCGTATTTAAGTCTTTCATTAACGGATTGATTTCTCCAGGAGAGGTCTTTCTGAAGAGATTTTCCTGCATCACCTCTAAGAGACACTGCCAAGTCAGTTAATCGCTCAGTGGCATCTGCTCTTCTGTTAAAAAGCACATCTTCCACCTTTTCGAGTAAATCGGGTTCAATATTGGAATAAATATCCATCATCCCAGCATTTACAATACCCATATCCATACCAGCACGAACAGCATGATAAAGAAAAGCGGTATGCATTGCCTCTCTTACGACTTCATTTCCTCTGAAGGAAAAAGAAATATTACTCACTCCCCCACTAACTTTGGCTCCGGGGCAAAGTTTTTTTATTTGACGGGTAGCTTCAATAAAGTGGATAGCATAGTCATTATGTTCCTCAATGCCTGTTGCTACGGCAAAAATATTAGGGTCAAAGATGATATCTTCGGGAATGAATCCTACTTTTTGAGTAAGCAAATCGTAGGCTCTTTTACAAATATCCACTTTTCGTTCCACTGTATCGGCCTGACCCACTTCATCGAAAGCCATAACTACAGCTGCAGCACCATAACGACGAACCAGTTTAGCTTGTTTTAAGAAAGCTTCCTCCCCTTCTTTTAATGAAATTGAATTTACGATACACTTGCCCTGAACACATTTTAAACCAGCCTCAATGACAGAAAACTTGGAGGAATCAATCATTATTGGAAGCTTTGCGATATCAGGTTCGGACATAACAAGATTTAAAAATTCCACCATAGCCTGTTCAGAATCGAGCAAACCCTCATCCATATTTACATCTATGATCTGGGCTCCCCCTTCCACTTGTTGCTGAGCTACTTTTAGGGCTTCCGTGTAATTTTTCTCCCTAATTAATCTTGCAAATTGCTTGGAACCCGTAACATTTGTTCTTTCACCCACATTAACAAAATTTGTTTCGGGACGAATAACAAGAGGTTCCAGACCACTAAGGGTCGTATAATGGCTTTTGGGTGTTAGTTTTCTTGGAATAATACCTTTTACTGCTTCAGCCATAGCCTTAATGTGATCAGGCGTTGTTCCACAGCAGCCACCCACGATATTTACGAAACCAGAAGAGGCAAATTCCTTTATGTACTGTTGCATTTCCGAAGCCCCCTGATCATATTCCCCAAACTCATTTGGCAAACCTGCATTAGGGTAAGCGGAAATATAACAATCTGCGATGTCTGATAATTCCTGAAGGTAGGGTCTCATTTCCGTTGCTCCCAAAGCACAATTTAACCCTACACTTAAAAGTGGAATATGGTTAATGGAGGCCCAGAAAGCACCAACCGTTTGTCCTGAAAGGGTTCTTCCGCTGGCATCGGTGATGGTACCAGATATCATAACAGGAAGACGGTCGCCAACCTCCTCAAATAATTCTTCGATAGCAAAGAGCGCTGCTTTTGCATTAAGTGTATCAAAGATGGTTTCTACGATGAGGGCATCACAACCACCGTCCATTAATCCTTTTGCCTGTTCATAGTAAGCCTCTTTAAGTTCGTCAAAAGACACGCCCCTAAAACCAGGATTATTTACATCGGGTGAAAGCGATGCTGTTTTATTGGTTGGACCTATTGCACCTGCAACAAATCGGGGCTTTTCTGGTGTTCTTTGATTGAATTCATCTGCCACCTTTCTTGCTATTTTCGCTGCCTCAAGATTCATTTCGTAAGCCAGGCTTTCCAAATGATAATCGGCTTGTGCAATTTTTGTAGCCCCGAAGGTATTTGTTTCCAAAATATCGGCACCAGCCTCCAGATAGGCCTTATGAATAGCTTCTATAATATGTGGTTGTGTAAAAACAAGGATTTCATTATTACCTTGAATGTCATAGGGATGATTTGCAAATCGAGTACCCCTATAATCCTTTTCTGTTAGTTTATACTGTTGTATCATCGTGCCCATGGCACCATCAATGACTAGAATACGGTCTTTAAGTAAAGCTTCAAGCCTAATATTCATTTTCTTTTTTAATTTGATGAAAAATTTAATAATCAAAGGTAAAAGAAAAGTATGGAAACTTATACTTTGTCAAAGAGTTACTGTTTTATTAAATAAAAAAAGCCTCCAATCGGGAAGCTTTTTTTAAATATTTTACTTATTTATAAAATTAAACGGTACAAATTTCCTTAGCTCTCCGAAGACTCTCCAGCGGTTTCCCTGAAGTAGGTATAAATTCTTGTCCTAAAAAGCCATCATAACCTGTTCCCTTTATGGTTTTAATAATATGAGGATAATAAAGTTCCTGACTTTCATCAATTTCATTTCTTCCAGGAAGTCCAGCCGTATGATAATGGCCAATAACCTCATGATATTTCAGGATATTATTACTGATATTTCCCTCCATCACCTGAGCGTGATAAATGTCATACAACAATTTAAAGTTCGGCGAGCCTAATTTTTGTACTAAGGCTGCACCCCAGGCAGTATGATCGCATTGATAATCGGCATGATCGATATAACTGTTCAACAGTTCAATAACTATATTTACACCATATTTTTCAGCCTCTTTTGTCACCATTTCCAGACCTCTTGCACAATTTTCAAGTCCTTGCTCGTCCGATATACCATTTCTGTTTCCCGAAAAACAAATGACAGAAGGAATGCCATTTTCACTTGCCTGTCTAATAAATCTGGCATAATTTTCCTTAAGGAAGGCATGATTTTTAGGATCATTAAATCCTTTGGAAATATTACAAAAGCTATCCATACCAACGGCACAAGTAAGACCTGCATCTTTGACGACCTTCCAATCGGCAGGCCCTAAAATTTCTACCGATTCAAATCCCAATGCTTTAACCTCTTTACAAAACTCGGGCAAGGTATAAAAGGCGCGAAAGCACCAATAACAAACAGAATGTTTCATAAGACAGAACGAATTAATATGACAAATAACAATATCTGATTCAATAAAAACGAATTAAACCGGCGCATAAGCCAGTCCTTTTGTATCAGCTAAGGGAGTACAACCTTTAAAAACACCGGGAATAGGGTCATACACTAAAACCTCTGTACAAAGTTGTTCGTTAGCGAAATATCCTTTATAAATGGTATCCTTCAGCATCATAAAAAACTGATGTGAAGGCAAAGGTTTGGCACCGACGGGCAGTAATTTAACGGCTTCTCTAATTTCGGTATTTAGCGCGTTTAAATAATCTGTACGTTCTGCCTCCCCAAGAGCTACGAAAGATTTGCCCATTTTTTCCTTCACCTTGACGTCAAAATTATCAAGACCGTTTAAAAAGAGTTGTTTTGTGTCAGGCGCTGCCCAATCGGAAAGAAGTAAATCTACAAACCTATCAACGCCCAGCTCTGAAGCAGAGGGAGTTTTAGTTTTAGGCAGCATTGTATCAGCAATCAAAGTAACCCAGGCAAACTGTTCTGTAGTTAGTGCTGAGGGAACCCAATCATCTTTTTCTTTACCCTCTGATGGGGCGTTTTCATTATTAGGTTTACAAGACGAGACCAGACCAGCTAAAGAACCGGTGGCGGCTGTAAATCCAATAACCATCCCTGTATATTTTAAAAGTTCACGACGTTGCATAGTGGCTATTATAAAGGTTTACAGATTGTTGTTTTTCAATTGTTTAACGGCATAATCAACCGCTCTGGCTGTTAAAGCCATATAGGTTAACGATGGGTTAACGCAAGCGGCCGAAGTCATACAAGCGCCATCCGTCACGAAAACATTAGACACCTGGTGCATTTGATTCCATTTATTCAGAATAGACGTTTTTGGGTCATTCCCCATTCTGGCTGTTCCCATTTCATGAATACCCAGGCCGAGTGAATAACCATCATCGTAGGTAGTTATATCCTTTAGACCGGCAGCTTCCAGCATTTCAGCTGCAGCGTTCATCATATCAAGTCGCATGTTTTTTTCATTCGTCTTAATACCTGCATCAAATTTCAGCACAGGAAGACCCCATTTATCTAACCGGCTATAATCGAGTTCGACTTTATTCTCATGATAAGGCAGTGTTTCACCAAAGCCAAGTAAATTCATAGACCATGGTCCAGGCTCAGAAAGTTGATCTTTAGATTGGGCACCCATAAGGAAAGCCTCTTCGGCTACCAGTGCGCCGAAACTTTGCCTTCCGCCACCGCCCTGATAACCATAACCTCTAATAAAGTCCCTTCTTTTTGTTGCATTGTCAATATTTCTAAATCGGGGTACATATATTCCATTAGGTCTTCTGCCTTTAAAATATTTATCACCAAATAATTCAGATTTAGCTCTTGCTCCTGCTCTAAAATGGTGATCCATAATATTATGACCAAGCTCACCACTTAGATTTCCCAAACCATTTGGATGAGAATCGTACCTTGAATTCAAAAGAATATGGGTAGTTCCTAAAGCAGAGGCACAACAGAAGATCACCTTGGCAAAAAACTCATGTACTTCCATGGTTTCTGCATCGATAATCCGAACACCCACTGCCTTTTGTGTTTTTTCATCCAAAATGATATTCTGAACGATAGAATGAGGTCTGAGGGTCATATTACCCGTAGCTTCGGCAGCGGGTAAAGCGGCAGCATTGGAACTATAATAGGCACCATAAGGACACCCTCTTATACACCGGTTTCTTGACAGACACTGGCCTCTTGTTCCATGATACTCAGGATTTGGCTGAGTAAGATGAGCAGTTCTGCCTATGGTTATGCGACGTTCTGGAAATTTAGCTTCTGATTTTTCCTTTACAAATTCTTCTATACAATTAAACTCCATAGGAGGCAAAAACTCGCCATCGGGAAGCTGATGAAGCCCTTCTTTCTGACCACTTACCCCAATGTATCGCTCAACATAATCATACCAGGGAGCGATATCGGCGTATCTTATAGGCCAATCTACAGCAATACCGTCTTTCGCATTTGCTTCAAAATCCAGATCACTCCAACGATAGCTTTGTCTTCCCCACATGATGGAACGTCCGCCCACATGGTAACCACGCATCCAGTCAAAGCGTTGAACCTCTGTGTAAGGTTGCTCAGAATCTTTAACAAAAAAGTGCTTAGTAGATTCTTTTATAGTATATCCAGTCCTGGATTGGTTGAAATAATGTTCTTTCACTTCAGCTTCTGGCACATTGTCCCCATTAGGTAATTCCCAAGGATCGAGAGAGGCTGTTGGATAATCTACCACATGTTTAACATCCCTACCCCTTTCGAGGACGAGCGTTTTAAGTCCCTTTTCACAGAGTTCTTTGGCGGCAAAACCTCCACTAATCCCAGATCCGATGACAATGGCATCATAAGTGACTTCTTTTTTACCTTCAGTGTTTACGTACATTGTTGCTTTATGAAAATTTGTTGAGTGATAAACCTAAATTTAGGGTATTTTAATTATAAAAAAAACCTATTCTTAAAATTTAATTAAATATCATAAAATTTTGGGTAAATATCCTTCAATAGTTCTAAATTTGGGCGAAATTTAATAAACCAAAGCATAGACTAAATAACCAACGATTATGCCATTTGATATTAATATGATTGAAGCTTGGTATGCTGCATTACCACAACGCATTGCTGATGCAAGAAAAGTACTTGGAAGACCATTAAATCTTACCGAAAAAATACTTTATGCCCATCTTCATGATGCTTCTCCTCTGCAAAGTTATCAGAAAGGTAAAGATTATGTATTTTTCGCCCCTGACCGTGTTGCCATGCAAGATGCCACCGCACAAATGGCACTTCTTCAATTTATGACTTGTGGTATGCCCAATACTGCAGTTCCCACTACGGTTCATTGTGATCATTTGATTCAGGCCGAGATTGGTTCTGCAGAAGATTTAAGTACTGCGTTACGCGAAAATGATGAAGTTTATCAATTTTTAGCTGACGTTTCTATAAAATATGGTATTGGTTTCTGGAAACCAGGCGCCGGTATCATTCACCAGATTGTTCTTGAAAACTATGCATTTCCAGGTGGGATGATGATTGGCACAGACTCTCATACTCCGAATGCCGGTGGATTAGGTATGGTGGCCATCGGTGTTGGTGGTGCTGACGCTGTGGATGTTATGGTGGGCATGCCCTGGGAATTAAAAATGCCTAAGGTCATTGGCGTTAAACTTACAGGTAAATTAAACGGCTGGACCTCTCCAAAAGATGTGATACTTAAAGTAGCAGGCATTTTGACAGTTAAAGGTGGAACAGGTGCTATCGTTGAATATTTTGGTCCTGGTGCAGAATCTCTTTCTTGTACAGGAAAAGGTACTATTTGCAATATGGGCGCCGAAATTGGAGCCACTACGTCAACCTTTGGCTACGATGCCTCAATGAGCAGGTATCTTAAAGCTACCGGAAGAACCGATATTGCCGCATTAGCTGATAAAGTAGCCGAACATTTAACTGGTGACGAAGCCTGTTATGCAAATCCTACTGAATATTTCGATCAGGTTATCGAAATAGATTTAAATACATTAGAACCTCATATTAACGGTCCTTACACGCCTGATTTGGCATGGCCAATTTCTCAGTTCGCTCAAGCAGTAAAAGATAATGGTTATCCGGCAAAACTAGAAGTCGGCTTAATTGGTTCTTGTACCAATTCTTCTTATGAAGATTTAGACAGAGCTGCCTCCGTGGCAAGGCAAGCTGGTGAAAAAAATATTAAAGCTAAAGCAGAATTTACCATAACGCCTGGTTCTGAACTTATCAGATATACAGTAAATCGCGATGGTCAGCTAGCTGATTTTGAAAAAATTGGTGGTGTGGTCATGGCTAATGCTTGTGGACCATGCATCGGTCAATGGGCAAGACACACAGACGACCCTACCAGAGCCAATTCAATCATAACCTCATTTAATCGTAATTTTTCTAAACGAAATGATGGTAATCCACAGACAAGAGCCTTCGTTGCTTCTCCTGAAATTGTTACTGCCCTAACTATTGCAGGTGATTTAACTTTCAATCCTTTAACCGATACTTTATTGAATGAGGACGGTGTAGCTGTTAAATTAGATCCGCCAAATGGTGATGAATTACCAACAAATGGTTTCGCAGTGGAGGATGCTGGCTATGTTGCTCCAGCTGATAACGGAAATGAGGTTACCATTTCGGTAAGTCCTACCTCAGAAAGATTACAACTTTTATCTCCTTTTACCCCTATTCAAGCCGAACACCTGAAAGGTATGCGAATCTTGATTAAAGCTAAGGGAAAATGTACTACAGATCATATTTCTATGGCAGGACCCTGGTTAACTTATCGTGGACATTTGCAAAATATTTCTAAAAATACTTTCATCAGTGCCATTAATGCTTTTAACGGTGAAACTAATAAGGTGATTAATTTTATTAAAAATGATTTCCTTTCTGTTCCAGACTCTGGTCTGGCTTATAAAGAGGCAGGTATAGGCACCGTCGTTTTTGGTGAAGAAAATTATGGTGAAGGTTCTTCAAGGGAACATGCAGCCATGCAGCCAAGATTTCTTGGTGTTAGGGCCGTGATTGTTAAATCATTCGCTAGGATTCATGAAACCAATTTGAAAAAGCAAGGTATGCTTGGATTGACTTTCGCCAATGCCGCTGATTATGACAAAATTCGTCAGGATGATTTGATTAATATCGAAGGTTTCGATACCATGACACCAGGGACTCCATTGACTTTAGTGCTGCATCACGCAGATGGGAGCAGAGATTCATTTGATGTAAATCATACCTACAATCAACAACAAATAGAATGGGTACAAGCTGGTTCAGCCTTAAACAAAATAAGGACGACCCTACTTTCTGCCTAAATAAAATAGATTTTTACCTAAATTAAGAGGGAAATCATCCGTTTATCGAGTGATTTCCCTCTTTTTTTTCAGGGAATGACCTCTATAGCATAAGAAACCTTGGGAGGCGCATCATAGAGTAAACATTGAATACAATCATTTTGGGTTAGGGAAATGATTTTAAATTGAAATGTCTTACCCATTTCGAGGTTAACTTTACAAATATTTTCTACCTTAAAAACATTATCATACTTCACCTGACCAGTTGACATTTCGTCAATCCATCCGTCTTCTCCGTATTTTTCTGCATTTTTAATCTGAACAACCGTCGAGGCACAAGTCACTCTAATTACTTCTCCTTTTAATATTGATTCGTCCAGCACATCATTTTTTTCACATCCTAAAAGGAGTTGAGAAAGGATAAATGAAAAAATGAATAATTTCTTTTTCATCTTAAATTTTTTAATAAAAACGAAAAAACTGTAAATAAAATTGTAAATAGCAATGCAATAGAATAGGTCAACTTACTATAAAAATTTTATACAATATGGCATTTACTATAATTTCTGCAGGTGCTGGCAGTGGAAAAACATACAGGCTTACTCAGGAAATGGTTAAAAAGTTAAATGAGGGATATACAGCTGATGGCATCATTGCTACCACTTTTACTCAAAAAGCTGCGTCCGAGTTGCAAAGTAGAGTAAGGATAGCTTTACTAAAATTAGGATTACGAGAAGAAGCCGAAGCATTAACCAACGCATTGATTGGAACCGTTCATAGTCTGGGCATCAAATTATTACAACGTTTTGCATTTGAAGCAGGCGTTTCACCAATGGTAAATATTATTACAGAAGGAGAACCACAATATTATTTCAATCTGGCCATGACCTCTGTCTTGACCCCCGAAAAGGTGGAAAGAATGGAGGAGTTAAGCCGAAGACTTACCATTGTAAAAGATGAAAATAATGGCACGGACTGGCGAAATATAGTAAAAGATTTAACCGATATTGCCAGGTCTAATAATTTTTCAGCGGCCATGTTAAGGGAATCTGCAAAAGAATCTATTGCTACCCAACTGAATCTTTTAGAACCTCCTGAAATGGACGCCGAAGCGTTTGATAAACTTCTCTTAGATCAGATAAAAGATACCTTAAATAAGGTGAGCGAAAACGGTGATGTAACCAAAGTTACTTCAACCAGTCTTGATAAAATTAAAAAAGTAAAACAACTTTTTGAAAATAAAATCTATCCGCCGTGGGAAGATTGGGCCAGACTGTCCAAATTAGATTCCGGTGCAAAAAGTAAGGAGGCTATAAAAGAAATGACCGATTTTGCAGGCAGTCATATCCGACATCCACGATTCCATGCTGATATCTCCGCTTTTATTCAGGAAATATTTGAGCTCGCCATCGAAGCCATTCAAGAGTATAGTCATTTCAAAACACAACGTGGTCTCATCGATTATACCGATATGGAAGTTAAGGTGGATGAATTACTTGACAATCCTGCCGTATGCGACATATTGAAATCGGAAATCAGTATTTTAATGGTTGATGAGTTTCAAGATACTAGCCCCATTCAGTTATCCATTTTTCTTAAACTTTCTAAAATAGCTAAACATACCATTTGGGTGGGCGATCCAAAACAAAGCATCTACAGCTTTCGTGGTGCAGAACCCTCTCTGATGAAAGCCATTATAGATAAAAATGGTGGGGTAAAACCTGAGGATGTTCAAGGTACTTCTTACCGGTCAAGGCAAGATCTGGTGCATTGTGTTAATGCCCTTTTCGTTCGTGGATTTAGCGATATACCCTCATCACAAGTGGAACTTGAACCCTTTCGTACCAAAGAAAGTGAATCTAATTTGTTTGGTCCCGCTCTGAATATTTGGGAATTAAATCAAAATATAGGTGAAGACGGAAAAAAACAAAAATTTAATATAGAAAAAACAGCTAATGTTATAGCTCATTACCTGCAATCTCAATTGCAAAATGGCATCTTTATAAAAGATGATCATACTGGTGAAATGAGAAAGGCTCAGGCGGGTGATGTTGCCATTC
>Ga0208787_1000670_pt1 | contig 15829 bp, 12 predicted proteins | sample Wag4_2014_7_11_FD_187362 | JGI IMG/M metagenome (GOLD analysis project Ga0208787, IMG submission 187362) | Fresh water microbial communities from Ohio, USA - Utica-2 Time Series HT 2014_7_11 (SPAdes) (version 2) | ecosystem: Environmental > Aquatic > Freshwater > Water tank | place: USA: Ohio... | reverse complement strand
GCCTGGGGGCGGGCCATCAGCGGCCCCCGGGGCTGGGACTGTGGCGCGCCAGGTTGAGCAATCGGCTGGCTCCACTGGAATCCATTGTATGGCCACTCCTGTATGAGCCCAGGACGGGCCGATGGCCCACCCCGCCGCTTACAATGGGGCTAACTCATAGCCATTCCGCATAAGGAGCCCAGTGATGGCCCGCGACCCCGGCCGGGTGTTGATCTTCGACACCACCTTGCGCGACGGCGAGCAGTCGCCCGGTGCCAGCCTCAACCTGGAGGAGAAGCTGGCGATCGCCCAGCAGCTGGCCCGCCTGGGGGTGGACATCATCGAAGCCGGCTTCCCCTTCGCCAGCCCTGGCGACTTCAACGCCGTGCAGCGCATCGCCGAGAGCGTGGGCACGCCGGAGGGCCCCACCATCTGCGGCCTGGCGCGGGCGGCGGCCGGTGACATCAAGGCCTGTGCCGATGCGGTGGCGCCCGCGGCCAATAGGCGCATCCACACCTTCATCGCCACCAGCGACATCCACCTGGAGCACAAGCTGCGCAAGACCCGCGCCGAGGTGCTGGCGATCACCGCCGAGATGGTGGATTACGCCCGCTCCCTGGTGGACGACGTGGAGTTCTCCTGCGAGGACGCCGGCCGCAGTGATCCGGAGTTCATGTATGAGGTGATCGAAGCGGCGATCAGGGCCGGTGCCACCACGATCAACATCCCCGACACGGTGGGCTATGCCACGCCGGCGGAGTTCGGCGAGCTGATTGCCGGCATCAACGCCCACGTGCCCAATATCGATCAGGCCGTGATCTCAGTGCACGGCCACAACGACCTGGGCCTGGCGGTGGCCAATTTTCTGGAGGCCGTGAAGAACGGCGCCCGCCAGCTGGAGTGCACGATCAACGGCATCGGTGAGCGGGCGGGCAACGCCTCGCTCGAGGAGCTGGTGATGGCGCTGCATGTGCGCCGCAGCTATTTCAACCCCTTCCTGGGGAGGCCGGCTGAGAGCACCGAGCCACTCACCGGTGTGCGCACCGAGGAGATCACCAAGACCTCGCGGCTGGTGAGCAACCTCACCGGCATGGCGGTACAGCCCAACAAGGCGATCGTGGGTGCCAACGCCTTCGCCCACGAATCGGGCATCCACCAGGACGGCGTGCTCAAGCACAGACTCACCTACGAGATCATCGACGCCCGCACCGTGGGCCTGGCCGACAACCGCATCTCCCTGGGCAAGCTGAGCGGCCGCAGTGCCTTCCGCGCCCGCCTGGAGGAGCTCGGCTACGAGCTCAGCCGCGACGACCTCGACGACGCCTTCGCCCGCTTTAAGGAGCTGGCCGACCGCAAGCGCGAGATCACCGACCGCGACCTGGAGGCGATCGTGAGCGAGCAGGTGCAGCAGCAGGGCGATGGCAGCTTTGCGCTCAAGAGCGTCCAGGTGAGCTGCGGCACGGGCCTGCAGCCCACCGCCACCGTGACTCTCACCGATGCCGATGGCGCCGAGCTCACCGAGGCGGCGATCGGCACCGGGCCGGTGGACGCGGTGTGTCAGGCGCTCAACCGCCTGGCCCAGGTGCCCAACGAGCTGGTGGAGTTTTCGGTGAAGAGCGTGACCGAGGGCATCGACGCCATGGGCGAGGTGACGATCCGCCTGCGCCAGAACGGCGTGCTCTATTCCGGCCACGCCGCCGACACCGACATCGTGGTGGCCGCTGCCCAGGCCTTTGTGAATGCCCTCAACCGGTTGATCGCCGGCAACCGCAGCGTGCCCCTGCACCCCCAGAAGGCTCCGCTGCCGGTGGTGGGCGACCTGCCCCTGGCCGAGCGGCCGCGCGTGTGATGGCCCATCCCAACTCCGGTCAACGGCGCTCACCCCTGGCGGCGGCCCTGCAGCTTGGGCTGCTGCTGCTGGCGGCCCTGGCGATGCTGCTGCCCCTGCTGTGGCTGGTGAGCACCTCGCTCAAGGGCCCGGCGGAGGACATCTTCACCAGTCCGCCGGCGCTGCTGCCGGCCCAGCCCAGCCTGGAGGCCTACGGCCGGCTGTTCGCCGACCAGCCGATGGGGCTCTACCTGCGCAACAGCGCCATCGTGAGCGGCCTGGCGGTGCTGGCCAACCTGTTGTTCTGCTCGCTGGCGGCCTACCCGCTGGCGCGGATGCGCTTCGCCGGCCGGGGGCTGGTGCTGGCGCTTGTGGTGGCCACGATCCTGATCCCCTTCCAGGTGGTGATGATCCCGCTCTACCTGCTGATGGTGCAGATCGGCCTGCGCAACAGCCTCTGGGCGCTGATCATTCCCCAGGCCGCCACCGCCTTCGGCATCTTCCTGCTGCGCCAGAGCTTCCTCGGCGTGCCGGTGGAGCTGGAGGAGGCGGCCCGCAGCGACGGCTGCAGTCCACTGGGGGAGTGGTGGAACGTGATGATCCCGGCGGCCCGGGCCGACCTGATCACCCTGGCGATGTTCGTGTTCATCGGCACCTGGAGCGACTTCCTCTGGCCGCTGGTGATCCTCGATGAACCGGAGCTCTACACCCTGCCGTTGGGGCTGCAGCAGCTGGCCAGCAGCTTCTCGCTCGACTGGCGCCTGGTGGCGGCCGGCTCGGTGATCTCGATCCTGCCGGTTCTGGCCCTGTTCATCGGCCTGCAGCGCTACATCCTGCCCAGTGCCACCGGCGACGCCGTGAAGGGCTGACCTTGGCCCGCGGCGGCCCCCTGTTCAGGGAGCGGGCGGCTGGAGAGGGGCAGGAGGGGCTGGCACGGGAACCAGGGTCTCCGGCTGAGCAGGCGTGGGGTTGGAGCGCTCCCTCGGGGCGGCAGGTTCGGGGCTGGCCGGGGCGCTCCGCCGCAGCTGGGAGAGTTCGGCCCGAAGCGCCTGGTTGTCAGCGCTGAGCACATCAATCCTGGCGGAGGCCCGCTCCACCGCCTGCAGGCGCTCCACGGTGGTGCGCAGCTGCTCCTCCAAGCCGGTGGTGCGCTCCAGTGCCCGGGTGTTCTCCAGCCCCTGGATCCGGTCCTGCAGCTCCTGAATGCGGGCACCCTGATGGCGGGCCTTGCTGAGCATCACCAGGAACAGCACGGCAAGCAGGGCACTCAGGCCAACCTGGAGCCAGGCCACCCATTCAGGCAGCTGGGGCAGGGAACCGGAGCCGGCTCCCGACCCGGAGGATTTCGGAGCCATGGCAAGGGGATCCATCGCGGGTTTGGCCACAGGGCTCATCCTGCCCGATCTCGCCACCCTTGTCCGGGGTGGGTGCGTGGTCAGCGGCCAGGCAAGCGTGGCTGTCCCTCGCCCCGCTGATTCTGCTCGCCCGGGGCGGCCGCGCGCAGCCGCCCCACCACATAGCCCACCAGGCCACCCAGCAGAAAGCCCTGCAGTTGCGGGATCTGGCGCCGATAGCGCCAGGGGGTGCTTCCCGGCTGGAAGCTCACCACATCACTCATGGCGTTTCACTCCACTGGGCCAGCCAGAGCCGCCGCCAGCAGCCCCGCGGATCACGGCGACGCCTGCGCTCGCTGAGGTACCAGAGCTGATTGAGCGGGTAGCTCACACTGTTGTGCTTCTGAAGATGGGGTTGGCTGCTGATGGTGGCACTGTGTTCCGGGTTGCAGGCCACCATGGCGGCGTGGGCGAAGCTGCCGTCCAGCTGTTCTACATGGGGGGCGTTGTCGAGCCGGTCCCGGTAGTCGAGATCCTCGCAGTAGGCCGGGTGAAAGCCTGGATCAAACAGCCCGAGCTGGTCCCAGCAACGACTGGTGATCAGGAAGCCAGCAAAGGCATGGGGTGCAGGTAGCAGAGCCAGAAACTGCGCCCGGCCCACATCGAGGCAGGCCATGGCCCTGGCCAGCACCCCTGGCGCCAGGCAGAGGTCGTTGTTGGCCAGCAAGGCGCAAGGCAGCTGCGGGAAGCTGCTGAGAATCAGGTTCCAGCTGGCGGCAACGCCCATGTTGCTGAAGGGGCTGGCGATGCGGATCGACTGAATCAACGGATGGCCCCGTTGCTGGAGCTCGGCGAGCTCTGCGGCAATCTCAGTGTGCCCAGGGGTGCCAGCGCTGTTGTCCACGATGGCCAGGGTCTGCACCGGGTGGTCGAGGGTTGCCAGTAGCCGTGCTAGCAGGTCCACCCGATTAAGGATCGGAACGCCCAGCAGGGGAAGGGCGCCGTCGGGATCGGCGAGTGATTCCGGGGCGGGCAGGCGGTCAAACACCTGCCAAAGCCTCTCGATCAGCTCCAGATCGCCAGTCTGTGAGCAGTAGGCAGCCAGGCAGCTCCAGAGCAGCGGCTGGCGAAGCTGGGTGCGTTCGGGGCGGGGCGGAAGGCTGCGCACCCATGCGCTCAACCAGTCCTGCAGTTCCTGTCTGGCCAGGGTGTGATTTGCGGCAGCCAGGGCGGCATGGACGCGACCCGCGCGCTGTTCAGCCGGTTCATCGCAACAAAAAAGGTCGGCACTGCCGACCTTGGGAATCTCAGATTGACCATCCTTTGGAATGGAATCCTGATTAAAGATGGAATTCATCAACCATTGAAAGTTCGGACGTCTGTGCTATCGGCAATATTTTGCCAGTCGTCCCGAGCAACTCTGTAACGATACTCCGAGCTGCCAATGAAGAGCACGTCGCTACTGTCAGCACCAATGATTCGTAGAGATTCATAATTGCCGCTTGCAGTCAGGAAAACCTCGTCTCTATCTGTATCTCCTCCCAGGTTGAGAGATGTGGTAGCTGCGTTAGCTCTGAAACGAACCGTATCTGCGCCAGATCCAAGATTGATTGTGCCTCCACGGGTGCTGCCACCAAACACAAGGAGGTCATCCCCCTCGCCCATCTGCACAGAGGACTCGAGCAGTACATTGCCACCGCTGTCAGCAAATCTGGATGCAGATGCGTTGAAGCGTGCAATATCGTTGCCGGTGCCCATGTTGAGTGAGCTTCCATCACGGAACTGGGAATCCGTGGTGAAAGTATCATTTCCGGCTCCCGTATTGACAGTGGATTGACGTGTGTTACCAAGGATGGTCAAGACATCGTCGCCGGCAAAAAAGGTTGCTTCGAGTCTATTTGCGGTGACGAACTCGTCTGCGCTGCTGAGTTGTAGGCGGTTGGCGTCGGCAGTGCCGACAACTTGAAGGCCAACAATTGTAGTGTTATCGCTGTTCGCTCCCTGAAGAGTGTTGCCTGATTGGACAACCTCCAGCTTGTTTGTGCCGGGTCTTGAATCGTCCGTGATTGTGAATCCGGACTCCCCGAAGGTGAGTGTTTGAGCCACTGAGCAACGAACTGGTCCGCTAATTGTGCCATACCTGCATCAGGCTGCATGACCTCGGCGGCTGCCAGGGCGGATATTGTGTGCTTTTTCTGACGACCGCTTTGCCAACTGTCCCTTTTGTGTGCGTGATCGGCTTCATTTAGCAACTTGCGAACTCAACCCCCTAGGCCATCCTGGTTAGTCGGTGACCACGTGGGAATCGGAATCTGTGCTGCTCCGTGACCACCGCCTGCTTGGCAATCAGGGAAATAACCTCTGGTTGGCTGACCGGCCCCATGAGGCTCTGCTCCTCTATCGCCAGGCTGTTCAGCTGGAGCCCAGGGAGCCAGTGCTCTATCGCGGCCTGGGCAACGTGCTCACCGACCTGGGGGATTTCGAGGCGGCAGACCGGGCCTATCTGCTGAGTCGCCGCCTGGAGGACAGTCCGATCACGGCCTGGAACCACAGCCAGTTGCTAGTTGGTCTCGAGCGATACGAGGAGGCCTATGCCCTGGCAGAGCGTCGCTGGGAGATGGCCGAGGCGGAGGTGTGGCGGAATCAGCGCAGGGCCTGGCGTGGTGAGAGCGATGGCTGGCAGGCCCCCTTGCTGGTGTGGAGTGAGCAGGGGCTGGGCGACACCCTCCAGCACCTGCGCTGGCTGGGTCCGCTTCTGCGCCGCCGCGGGCCAGAAGCGCCGCCGTTGCAGGTTGCGGTGGAGCCCTGCCTGGTGGAGCTGTTGCGTGGTTGTCTTGGCCATCTGCCCTCACCCGTGCAGGTGCGCGCAAAGCCCCCCTCTGGTGCTCCGGCTCCATGGGATGGCTTCCATGTCTCCCTGCTCAGCCTGCCCTGGCTGCTCGGGGGTGCGCCCGTGCCGGATGCGGCAGCCTGGCTTCAATCCCCCCACTGGCCCGTACCAGGGGTTACAGGCGCAGGGACTGCGCCCAGGGTGGGTGTGGTGTGGGCAGCCGGATACAAGCTGACCAATCGCGTGACGGTGCGCGAGTACCGGCGCCGCAGCCTGGATCCCGGGGCCCTGGCCCAGCTGCTCGATGGTCTGCGGGGCCGGGGTTGGGACGTGGTGTTGCTGCAGTTCGGCAGGGACCGGGACCAGGCTGCAGCCTGGCGGCGCGATGGAATGGAGGCCCTGCCTGCCGACGCGGACTTTGCCCGCACTGCCGATCGGGTGGCGGAGCTCGATCTGGTGATCACGGTGGACACAGCCATGGCCCATCTGGTGGGGGCCATGCGACGGCCAGCCTGGGTGTTGTTGCCCTTCAGCGCAGCCCCCCGCTGGCTTCGCCATCGTTCGGACTCTCCCTGGTACCCGAGCCTGCGCCTGTTCCGGCAGCCCCGCTCCGGGGATTGGCGGGCCGTGGTGGATGCAGTGTTCAAGGCCGCGGCCGCTTGTGCAGAAAGGACGACTGCATGGGTCTCTTACGATGGCCCCAACGCAAAGCCCCCACTCCCCTAGATGTCGATCTGGAGCCGCCTGTTCGGTCGAGGACGTTCCTACAGCTCCTGGGACTATCCCTCGCCTCCGGTTGACACCCTGGTGCAGGACCCTCGCATCTCTTCCACAAAGCTCGGAGCAGGTCCCTCCATCACGCCGTGGTCGGCTTCACGGTTGATCGGCATCTTTAAGGCTTTCGAGAGCAACCCCACCCACGCAGGTCTCACGGAGGCGCGGCTGGCCCGGCAGTGCTTGTCGCAGTTCTGGCTCACGGCTCCCGTGGATCAACTCGAGGTGCTGTACAGCTCGCTGATCGGAGACTGCTATCGGGTGCTGCTGGCTGGTCGGTTGGCCCGGGAGCCCCTCCTGGCTGAGGAGCAGGACTGGAAGGGCGTGCTCTCGCAGCGCCTGATGACGTCATTCGATCGGCCGGAGACCACCAATGTGCTGTTGGCCGCGATGCCCTATTTCGCCCCTGGGAAAATGAAGGTGGCCGATCCTCTCAGCCAGGTGCCTTCCTGGTTGCAGGAGGACTATGCCCGTCTCTTCGATCCCCAGCTTCTCCAGCAGGTGTGGCGTCCAGCCGCCCTGCTCGGCCCGGCAGACCAGGCCTATGGACGTAGCTACGGCCAGGCCCCCAGCCTCGGCATGCAGGGCAACTTGGTCGGCACGCCCTTCCCGTCTCCCCAGCCTGGAGCTGTGGGGCGGGGTCAGGCCCGTCCTGTCTTCCCGCAGTTGGCCAAGGAGCGGGGGAACCAGGCCCTGGCCACGGTTCAGGCTGAGGACTTTCAGAGCCGGATGAACGGTCTGATCAATCTGCACGTGATCGATCCGGGCGATGCTGAGGTGGCGGATCAGCTGGTCGCTCTGCGCCGCCTGCTGGGCCAGATCTGGCTGGACGCTTCTGCCGAGCAACTGGAAGATCTCTACCGCAGTAGTTTCGGTGACCTCTACCGCAATCTCCTGGCCTCGGGATTCAGCCGCAGGGAGAACTCCGAGCTTGATCTCGAGGTGCGCAAGCAACTGGCGGGTTTGGTGGCTGACATGAGCAAACCGGGTGCCATCAATGCGTTGATGGCCGCACTGCCGTTCTACGCTCCGGGCAAAATCGCCTTCGGCGGCGGCGAACAGCACATGCCGGTATGGCTGGTGCGTGAGATCAATTCCATCTATTCAGCCAACACAGTTCAAAATCCGGTATCCCCCTGAGGGCACCTCCAGACCGACCTATGTCTTCCCTGGCTCAGCGATGGTATTCGTCCCAGGTGAGCCACCAGGCCAAGCCTGCAAGGGCAGGTACCAGCAGTAGCGGGAACAGCACCACCAGGCTCAGGGCGCCAGCTCCTGAACGGGCAATCACCAGCACGATCCCCAGATAGAGCAAAAGCACAAGGCTGAGGCGTCCCCTTCTGCTGCCGAGCAGAACGATCAGACGGCTGGTGTGTCTGCGCCAGAGAGCCTGGGACCTGCGCTTTCTGGGCACGTGCTTCCACCAGGGGTGTCCCCTCGGATCGTTCTTCTGGGCTGGCATCAGCGAATGCGCTCGAGGTTGCGTCGCTGGTCTTCAAAGAAGCCCGTGAAGATGTTGATAAACCGCCGTTCCCGCAGGGTGATATTGGCGGTGAGCTTCATGCCCGCCTGCAGCGGCGCTTCCGATTGGCCCAGGGGGATGGTCTGCCGTTCCAGTCGCATCACCGCGGGGTAGAAGAGGCCGCTGGAATCGGTGCCCAGCACCTGTTTCTGCTCATCCGCGGGCAGGGCATCGGAGCCGATGCGCTCCACCACTGCCGGCACCGTGCCGAAATCGCTGGCGTCAAAGGCCTGAATCTGGAGGTCAGCACGCAATCCGGGCCGCACGAAGCCGATAGCCTCGTTGGGCAGGTACACCCGCGCGCGCAGGGCGTCGTTGGGAACCACTTTCATCAGCGACTTGCCGGAAGCATTGGCGCTGGTGCCGGTGCCCTGGGCCACCACACTGCCTGGGCTCACCTCGACGTCGAACACGGTGCCATTGGCGGGCGCGGTGAGCAGGCCGAACTGGATCTGTTGGCGGGCCTGGCGGATATCGCTGTCCAGCTGTGCAATCTGGCGGAGGTTCTCTTCCACCTTGCGCCGCAGTTCCACGTTGGTTGTGGCACTGGTGTTCACCAGCGATGACTCCAGCCTGGCGATCTCCCGCTGCTCCTGGGCAATGCTGCTCTGGCTCTTCTGGACGTTCTGGCGAGCTTCGAGAAACTGCACCTCGCTGGCTGCCCCCTGGGACACCAGGCCGGCAATCCGGGTGGCGATGTTCTGGTACGTGGCCAGGCTGGCGCGCTCGCCGGCGAGGCGTTCTTGGGCCTTGCGCAGTTCCTGTCGGGCTGCTTCCCGGCGGCTGGTGAACTCCTCGGCCTGGCTAGCCAGCTGCAGGCGCTGGTTGGCGCTGAGGGCGGAGGTGGCAGAGCCATCCCCGAGGGTGGCCGCCGCGATTTGATTCTCGTTGAGCAGGCGCTGGCGGATGCTCTCAGCGGCCTCCAGCCGGCTACGGGGCTCCCGCAGATCGAAGCGCACCAGAGGATCACCCTTGCGGACGCTCTGCCCCTCCTTCACCAGGACGGCTTCCACCACCCCAGGCACCGGGGCGTCGACCCGCCGCGTTGGGTTGCCTGGCTCCAGCTTGCCCTGCACGGCGATGGTCTCGGCCAGGGGGGCGGTGGCGGCCCAGATCCCCAGAGCGGCCACGGTGCCGACGCCGGCCCACACCATCACACTGGAACCCCGGTTCTGCTTGCGCAGCAGCACGGTCTGGTTGAAGCTCCAAGGCGTTGGGGGTGCGCTGATGTTGTTGGTGAGGCTGCTGGAGCCGAAGCCATTGCTGGCCAGGGCCGTTTGCTTGGCCGGTGGGGCGGGCGGCGGCGGAACGGGTTTTGGGCTGGAGGGACGGGTGCCGAAGGTGGTGGTGCCGTTCTCCGCAGGTTCAGAGGGCTGGGCCAGGCCTACCAGGTCGACGGAAGGACGGGGCCCGAGGCCGGTGGACCGACGACCTCCTGGCGTACGCAGCCAGTCGACACAGCGCTCGTAAAGCCCTACCAGTCCGCTGGATCGACGCACCATCAGGAGAGACCCTCCTGGGTCTGGCTGCGATAAAGGGCGTAATACCAACCCTGCTGCTCCATCAGCCCTTGGTGGTTGCCCATCTCCATGATCGCTCCCCGGTCCATCATCACAATCACATCAGCCGGTTTCACGGTAGTGAGCCGGTGGGTGATGAAGAACACGGTGCGCCCTCTGTAAGCCTCAAGAAGATTGATACACACCTGGCGCTCGGTGCTGGCGTCAAGAGCACTGGTGGCTTCGTCGAGAATCAGCATACGTGGGTTTTGCAAGACTGCCCTGGCCAGGGCCAGTCGTTGCCTCTGGCCGCCGGAAAGGCCGGCACCACGCTCCCCCACATTGGTGTTGTAACCATTGGGCAGCTCCATGATGAAGTCGTGGGCGCAGGCGATCCTGGCCGCACGGATCATCTCACCCGCACTTGCATCGGGCTTCACCAGCAGGAGGTTGTCCCGGATCGAGCCGTCGAACAGCATCGATTCCTGGGGAACCACTCCAATCTGGCGGCGCAGGGAGTACAGCTCGATCTTGCTGATGTCAAGCCCATCCACCAGCACGGAACCTTCCAGGGGGCGGTAGGAACGGGGGAGGAGTTTAAGCAGGGTGGATTTGCCACTGCCCGACCCGCCCACCAGCCCCACAAATGCACCTGCAGGAATCGAGAGGTTCACACCTTCCAGGTTGAGGGGACCCTGATCGCGATAGCGGAAGCTAACGCCCCTGAACTCCACCCGGCCCTGCAGTGGGGGCATGGGGATGTTTTGGCTTTCGACAAGACTCTGCTCGGTGGGGCGGTCGACCACGTCCGCCACAATCCCCAATGCCTGAGAGGCAAGCTGAATCTGTTGCCACTGGGATGGAATCTGAGTAAGAGGCGCCACTACGTATTCACCAAGAATGCGGGCGGCAAACAGCTCACCTATTCCCAGCTTATTCTGAACAATCAACAAGATGGCGACAATGATAAAGATAAGCTGACTGAAGTTGTTGACAAACTCCAGCAAGTTTGATCGAGAATCTCCAAGTACGCGGAGCTTAAAGTCTTCTCCGAGAAAGCGGCTGTAGCGTTCTTCAAATTCCCAGCGGGTCTTGAGTTCGGCATTCTGGGCCTTGATGGTTTGCACACCCGAGATGGCCTCGGTGAGGAAGCTATAAGTACGAATCGCCTCTCTTTTGGTGCGCACAATCTGGGATTTGAGAGCTGGGTTAGTGATCACCCCCAGGCCCATGATCACCGGCACCATCGCTAGCTGCAGAAGGGCCAGCATGGGACTGATCGCAAGGATCACCAGCAGATAGATGGGCACAAAAGCCAGATCCACGAGATAGAGTAGGGTGTTGCCCAGCAGGATGTCTCGGAGGCGATCCAGCTCATTGAAATAGAACACCACCTGGCCCACCGGGCGGCTATCGAAGAAGCCCTGGGGAAGGCGGATGAGATGGTCGAGAACCGTACTCTTCGCGGACTGGTCGATCCGGTTGGCGGCGTCACCAAAGATGAAGGTGCGCAGGCTCTTGAGCAGGGCCTGCAGAACAATTGCCAGCAACATCACCGCGCCGATGCTGAAGACCGGGCCAATGGAACTGCTGGGACTCGCGCCCTGGATCAGAAGCAGCATCCCGAGCGGAAACACGACCCTGAGGATGTTGAGCGCGACCGAGCTGATCAGCACTTCGATCAGGGCCCGGGAGTGTTGTTTGAGATAGGGCTTGAACCAGTTCCAGCCGAAGTTGGCATTCTTGGCATCGTCCTTCTTCTCGAAGAGCAAGAGCTCGGTGATGCCACCGTCGTGGGTACTCAACTCGCTGCTCGGCACGCGCAGCGCCCCCAGTTCTGCCTCCAGCAGACGGGCCATACCGTCGGGATCGACGCCATCAAGCAGGCCAATGCGGCCGTTCTGCATCAGGGCCGCCGGCACCGGCACGCGGGCCAGGCGATCGGTGGGCACCCGGCTGAGCACCACCTTGAGCCCCATGGTGTCCATGATCTGGCCCAGATTCACCAGGTTGATGCTGTCTTGGTGCTGCAGGACAGCGTCCACCTGCTGGTGAAGGGAATCGCGGTTGAGGGGCAGGCCGAAGTAATCGACCAGGGCGCTGCAGAGGGAAATGGCGGTGGCCCTGGAGCCGCTGGCAGGCTGCAGGCGCAGCTCGCCGGGGTGGGCGCGGGGAGCCGGCGGTTCGGGGGAGGCGCTGTATTCATCGTCGGCCAGCACCTCGGCGGTGACCCGGGCTGCAGGGTCGGCGACTCCCGGGCGTGGATCCTCCGGTGCCGTGAGACCCACCAGGCGCAGCCAGGCTTCACCGGGCTGCGGACTCGGGGTGGGGCTGCCTGGCGGACTGGTCCAGGGCTCGGCCAGGGGGCGGCCGCTACTGGCGAACCAGCGGTAGGCGGGAGAAAGGGCGAGGTTGGTCTCCGCCCCCGGGGGCAGGCTGCGAACGCTGCTGCTGGTGAGAGGCTCTGGCCAGCTCTCGAGCTGGTCCATCGCCCAGGGGTGCTGGGGCGCCAGGGCCAGCAGCAGGGCGTGCAGCTCCGCCGCCGCCAGGCGCTGCTGGAAGGCGGCGGCCAGGGAGGGGTGACCTTGCAGCAGGTCGTGAAAGTGGGAGGCGGGCAGCAGCAGGGCCTCCACGTCGGTGGTGGCCCGCAGATGTTCACAAGGTTGCTGGCGCAGCAGTCCAGCCCAGCCGGCGATGGCACCGGCGGCGAGCCGCTCGATCGTGCGCAGCCCCTGGCCCCGGGGAGCCGGGGCCAGGCTGCGCAACTGGCCGCTGCGGATCAGCAGCACACCTTCGGGCAGGACATCCGGGAGCAGCACCGTCTGGCCCAGCCGGAACCTGCAGGGCTCCAGGAGGGGGTTGAGGAGCGGATACAGGTCGTTAGGAAGGCGGTCGAACGGATCAAAACGTTCGAGGAGCGGCTGGGCAGGGGTGGCTGTCATGACTGCTGCGGGATCGGCAGGGCGGGCAGCGATTCCCCGGCCAGGAGCATTTCAACCCTGGACTGCAGCCAGGCCTCAAAAAGCTCATCCATCATGCGTGAGCGGGTTTCGTCGTTCAAGCGGGCCGGGAGGTGCTCCTCCAGGCGCAGCAGCACCCAGAAGCGATCCACCGCAAACGGGGGCCAGAGTTGGCCGGGTTGGCCCACCCGCAGCCTGGAGCTGATCATCGGGTGGGCGGCGGTGATCGGCAGGGGACCGATCAGGCCGCGGCTGAGCCGTTCCCGGCCCTCGGCGTATTGCTGGGCCAGCGCGCCGAAATCGGCGCCGTCATCCCGAAGGCGGTGGTGCAGTTCCTCCGCCAGGCTCTGGTCGCTCACCCGCAACAGGGAATACACCGCCTGGTCCAGATCCCCTTTGCGGCGCAGGAACTGCACTTCCACTTCCTCGCCCCAACGCTCCTGGCAGAACTGGGCCAGCCGCTCCTTCTGGGTTGCCAGGATCGGCAGATCGCGGCGGAGCAGCCGCTGGCGCTCCAGCCAGCGATCCAGTTCCTCCTCGCTGTGCACCTCCTGCCCTTCCACCCAGGCGCGGATCTGCTGCCGTTCCCGCTCCGGGTCGAGCTGGATGCTGCGCACCAGTTCGTCGATCACCCAGGCCCGGGCCAGGCGGGGGGCCAGCCCCTGCTGGCGCACCAACCGGTTGAGTTCGCTGAGGGTGAGCCAGGGGTAGCCGGCCCCCAGTTCCACCACCGCTTGTTCCGTGACACCGGAGAGCGGTTCCGGCAGGTTCTGACGGCTGGACTCTGCGGTCATGCGGGTGAGATAACGGGCAGGTTGAGGCGCTGCAGGGCCTGAGCCATCAGCTCGAGGCCCCGCTCCCTGCTCCAGGCGATCCGGGCATAGCGATGGGCCGCTGCGCTCATGGCGCACCACTGGTCGTTGTCGCAGCAGAGCTGCTCCACAGCCTGAATCCAATTCTCCGTGGTGCGGGCAATGCAGACCTCCTCCCCGTGGCGCAGTCCGGTGGCCTCGGCGGCCAGGGAGCTGAGCACTTGGGGGATCCCGTGCGCTGCCGCGGCGGCCACCTTGCCCTTGAGGCCGGCACCACTGCGTAGAGGGGCTACAAACAGACGATGGCGGCTGTACACGGTGGCTGGATCGGCCACCCAGCCCTCCAGAGCAACTCCTGGGATCGAACCCCAGCTGTCGCTCAGCTCAGCGGGCATCCCGCTGCCATAGAGGTGCAGCCCCAGCCAGGGGCAGCGCTCCCGCAGCGCCGGCCACACCTCGGCCAGGAACCAGGCCATGGCTTCGCGGTTGGGGGGGTGGCCGAAGCTGCCGAGGAAGGCCAGGCCTTCCCGCCCCTCCAGCGGAGCCGGCTGCCTGGGCCCATCCACCACCCAGGGGCAGGTGGCCGTGGGCGCGGCGCCGAGGGTCTCGGCCTCGATCACCGCCTGCTCCACCTCGGAGTAGCTGAAGGTGAGGTGCACCTGGCGGATCACCTCCAGTTCCTGGCGCTGCACCTCCCTCACCTGTTCGAGGGCCCGTTCGGCGGCCTCACCCTCCAGGCACTGGGCCCGGGCGGCGCGCAGCTCACGCAGGTGATGGAGATCGGCATTGCAGAACAGGATGCGGGCCTGGGGGGCATGGCGGCTGATCAGGGGCAGGGCGGCGCCGGCCACGCTGTAGCGGGTGATGTAGATGAGATCGAATTCACTGCCCCGTTCGCGCAGCAGCTGCTCTATGGAGAGCACGTAGGGGGCATGCAGCACTTCGATGCCCCGGCGCTGCAGGGCTTCGGTGTAGCTGCCCAACCAGGCCAGGTTGGCCGGCAGGAAGCTGATTTTCCAACCCAGGGCCTGCACCAGGTCCATCTCCACCAGGGCGGCATGGCTGCCCGCATCCCGATCGGGCCGCGGCGTGTCGTGGTCGATGAACAGGGCCCGGCCCACGATGCCGCGGTCCTTGATCTTCTCGGCCTCCCTGAGATTGGGTTCGGTGGGTCCGACAAAAGCGGCGGACCACTTCTTCTCGAAGAGCGGGGCGTTGATGGCCTGGTAGCGCTTAAGGCCCTTGGCCGCTTCGGTGTCGCTGCCATTGCTCACGCCTTCGTGGTGGATCACCCGGGCCAGGGGGGCGTAGCGCACCTGCAGCCCCGCCTCGCGCACCTTGAAGGCCAGGTCGGTGTCCTCGTAATAAGCTGGTGAGAACTCCGGGCTGAATCCGCCCACCTGCCGCCAGAGCTCGGCGCGGATGGCCAGGGCGGCCCCGCTGGCGTAGTCCACTTGTCGAGCATAGGCATAGCGGGGGTCGTAGGGGTTGCCGCCCCGGCCATAGTTCCAGGGCTCGCCGTTGCCCCACACGATCCCGCCGGCCTCCTGCAACCGCCCGTCCGCCATCAGCAGCTGGGCCCCCACCAGCCCGGTATCGCTCCACTGCTCGAAGGGGGCCAGCAGCTCCTCGAGCCAGCGGGCACAGGGCTCGGTATCGTTGTTCAGCAGCACGATGAATTCGCCCTGGGCCACGGCGGCGCCGCTGCAGCAGGCCTGGTTGAAGCCGCGGGCGAAGTCGTGGCGCACCACGCGCACCGCCGGTGCTTCCTCGGCCAGCCAGCGGGCGGAGTCGTCCCTGGAGCCGTCGTCCACCACGATCAGCTCGTAGGGCACGGCGGTGGGGGCGTAGGCGATGGCGGCCAGGCAGCGGCGGGTGCTCGGGTACTGGCCGTGCATCGGGATCACGATCGATACCCGGGGCTGGTGACTCACCGGCAGCTGCAGGGGCGTCCGGGGTTGGGGCGAACCATCGGCGCCGGGTTCCGTGCAGGGAGGCAGGGCCGTGCCCTCGCCATCACGCCGCAGCGGCTGGCTGAGCAGCCGTTGCCAGAGGGGCAGCTGGGCCGGCAGGGACTGGCCACTCTGATCGGCCTGGTGGAGCCAGGTGAGCAGGCTGCGCTGGCGCTCGCGGGCCAGGGGGGAGAGCTGGTCGGGGTAGGGGGCCTGGCCATGCTGGAGCAGGGCGGGCCAGGGCGTGAGCTGGAAGGGCACCAGGTCGAGCCGCTCATCAATCACCTCGCCATCGGCTGTTTCCAGCTGCAGGTGGTGCACGCAGCCATCGCACACGGC
>Ga0208787_1000669_pt1 | contig 15849 bp, 12 predicted proteins | sample Wag4_2014_7_11_FD_187362 | JGI IMG/M metagenome (GOLD analysis project Ga0208787, IMG submission 187362) | Fresh water microbial communities from Ohio, USA - Utica-2 Time Series HT 2014_7_11 (SPAdes) (version 2) | ecosystem: Environmental > Aquatic > Freshwater > Water tank | place: USA: Ohio... | reverse complement strand
GATCAAATAACTTTACAAGATAATTTAAATAGATTAATTAGAGATAGAAACGTTTTTGAAGAAAAGTATCAAGATGGCAGAGTTGAAATTGTAAATCAACAAAAACAATCTTTAGATTTTGTTATGAAAACATTTACTGCTAATAAAAAATTGCAAGGTCAAATGTTAAAGGCAAGTTCAGAAGCGGTTACTAATACATATAAAGGAACTCCGCTAGAGGGAGTTGCTGGAGCGTTTGCTGCACAAACAGAACAATTTAAGGATAAAGAAGTTACATTTTTAATTAATACTCAAGTGGCATCAGGCAATATTGGTTTAGAGGCCGCTATGTCTTTAATGAGCATAATGACTGGAAAAGATGGGAAATTGAATGAAGAGGGTATACAAAAACAAATAACTCTTTATGCAGAAGCAAAGGGTATTGGTGTAGAAGGTTTAGATAGAATTTTGTCTGCTACTACAGAAGTTCAAGATAGATTTAAAAGAGGAGAAACTATCAATCTCTTTAGAGATTTAAAGCCAGAAGCATTTGATAGAGCAACTTCATTTTTAGAAACAGCAACAAACTTAAGTAATAAAGATGTAAATATGACAGCAGTTATTGATACTTTGTCTATTGAACAAATGGTTGCTGCTGGAGAAGATATTGAAAAAATCAATAAAGAAATACCTGACAAGGTTACTAAAGAAGCCTTAATTGAATTTGCTCAATCAGATACAGATTTTGCAGGTATAGAAACAAATGTTGAATGGTTTGATTCTTTACCAGATGAACAAACTAAATTAGCAATTCAAGTTTATAGAACAGTGTTTGAAACAATAGATGCTGATAAAGTAAGACAAGATTTGATGGCACGAAATGCAGCACAAAACTCATCAAGCCTAGTTAGAGGTGGTGTTCCATTAAATGTTACAGATGAAGAAGTGGTAGCAGAAACAGCAAGAAGAGCAGCAGATATTACTAAAAAATATTTTGGCCCAGGATCAATTTATACTAAAGGAATAGCAGATTTAGATACTGATACATCAGGTGGTGCAGCAGGTAGTGCAAAAGTATTAACTGCACAATTAATAGAATTAAGAATGAAAGGTTTAGATCCAGCGGCTCTTTCTACATTAGATAAGGCATCAGCAGATAAAATTTTAAGTGGAACTGCAAAACAACAAAAGGCGGCTATTGCTGCACTTAATGCTGAATTAAGAAATCAAACAATTCAATTAGAAGTTTTGAAAAGCGATCAAGAAGTATTACAAGATACAATGGGTGCAACAACTGATGCTGTATCTGCTTATATTGATATGCTTCAAGCAACAAAAATAGATCCAATTCAAAAACAAATAGATAAATATAATGAGTTGTCTAACTCTCAACAAAAACAAATGGATCTATATAGTAGAGGATTGCAACAACTATCTGATAAAGAAGATAATATTAATAAATTGTATGATGATAGAATATCTTCAATTGATAAAGTAACACAAGCAAACGATAGAGCATTACAAAGACAACAAAATCAAATTGATTTAGCCTCAGCAATTGCCTCTGGTGACTTTGGAGCAGCAGCAGGTGCCGCAGCAAATATATCTAATACTGAAGCACAAGCACAACTAGAAGATGCACGTACAGCATTAGAACAACAACGTCAAGCAGAATTAAAAGCATTAACTATAGAAGTTAATGGACAATTATTTACTCGTGAACAAATTGAAACAAATATTAAAAACCTTGAAGAGTCTATTTATCAAACAAGTTTGTTAGTAAGACAAGAGCAAGAAAAGATTGCAGCAATTGAAAAAACTATTACTGCAGAGAAAGAAAAACAACGTAAACTTCAGGTGTTAACTCAAATGAGTCAACTATCTACTCAAATACAAAATACCGCTAATCCTTCTGCACGTCAAGCAATGGGTGCACAACTTGGATTCTTAGGTCAGTCTATAGGATTAGATCCAAATAGTCCAGAATCTATTGCAGCAACAAGTGAATCATTAGGAATAAATGTTCAAGCACTTGCTGATTCTATTTTAAGATCACAACAAGTTGCTAATCAAACAGCAGTAGAATTTGCATTAGAAGCAGAGAAAGCAAAAAAGAATGCTGGAGATTTATCAAGATTTTATGGGGAAGCAAGTATTGAAGGTAAAAATTCTCTTGCATATTTAACAACTTTAAATACTGCTTGGGCTGGAGATTCAAAGAAGAGTGGTCTTGGTGGTATGGTTTCTACAGGTAGAGATATTCTTTCTAGCCTGTCTCAATCAGCAGATGCAATTAGAATTGGAAAAAATCAAATACAAAATTCGGTGGATAGTGCTTTAGCAGCAATAAGAGCCGCTAGAAGACCTTATGCAATGGGTGGAAGCGTAAAAAGAATGGCAATGGGTGGAAATGTAAACTATAAAGGTTCTACAGAACCAGCACCAGTAAGAATGGCAGTTGGAAACCTTGTACCAGGACTTGGCAATACAGATCGTGTTCCAGCATTGTTAACACCTGGAGAGTTTGTAGTTCGTAAATCAGTAGCAAAACAAAACTTGGGATTATTAAAAGCACTTAATGGTGACGTGTTTCCACAAATGAGTGGGGGTATAGGAGCAAATGCTGTTATGGTTCCTATTACAAATACTAATATGGAAGGAAGTACAACACTGTATAATAATAACTATAGTGTAAATGTAAATGTTGCTGGAACAAATTCCACAGCAGATGAAGTTGCAAACGTTGTAATAAGAAAGATTAAGGGAATGAATGACAGAGGAATTAGAGGAAACAGATACTAATGGCTACTAGCGGATATTTATTAGGAAGAAAAAGATTTAATAGACCACAGGGTGTTATCTGGGCAAATAATTCTGGAATTTTAAGTAATGGCATCATTGTGCCTGACGGTGTTGAGGGTGAAGACTTTATAGTTCTATCAGATCATGGTAGAGGAGAACTTGGTTTTAATAAACAAAGAATTGAAAATAGAAAAAGACTTGTAAATGGAAATATGCGTTCTTATCATGTTGCAGATAAAGTAAGTGTATCTTGGTCATGGGACATGCTTCCTTCCAGAGCGTTTAGTAATGATCCAATTTTTAGTGATACAACAGGTAAGCAAACATCTCTTTCTCAAGAGTATACTGCTGACGGTGGTGCTGGTGGGGTAGATTTAATTAAATGGTATGAAGATAATCCTGGTTCATTTTATATGTTTTTAGCATATGATAGGTTTGATAAGTTTACTAGTTCTGCTTATGCAAATATGGATAAGTATAATGAAGTATTGGAAGTATATTTTGCTTCCTTTGACTATACCGTTGTTAAAAGAGGATCAACTAATACCCACGATTTTTTCAATGTGGATGTTTCTCTTGAGGAGGTCTAATGTTTCAAGACGAAGACCTTCAAGAATATATTAAGACCCATAATACACTAAGTATTCAATCATTTGTAGTTGCCGAATGGAACTTAAATGATTTGGAAAATGTTGCTAATTATGGTAACTATAGGTATCGTCCTACAAGTCAAATAGTTAAATATAGAACAATGCCAAATTCATTTGATCCCAATGATGATGGCGACTTCTATAGTAACGCTCTTGAATCTACCAAGGTTTCAGAGTTTTTGACTGACAAGGACGATGCTTTAATTATGTTCGTTGAACCAGAAAAAAATAGAGAATTATTATTTAGTCTTAAAGAATGTTTTCAACCATTTAGACCTCGTTCTGGAATAAATAAGTTAATGTGGTTTAATAATAAATATATAGATAACATTCGTTCTGCACGCAGACCAAGATATTACATGGCTTCAAGAGATGATGAATTTAAATATTGGAGTTCATATAGAAAAGAAGAGGGTATAGAAAGAGGATTATCTTCTACACAAGATCCTAATAATATTGGATATGCAATAGAAGACTCTGCTCCTTTTGTTGTTTATAATAATCCAGTTCCAACAAATAGAATTGTAGTAAAAATGCAAACAAATCTTGCAGAGGTATCTAGAGGAGAGATTAGAACTTTAGATGGTTTAATTTTAAATGATCCACTTGGTGATAGAACAAAGTCAAGCATTCCTAAAAGATGGGCTATTGAATATTTAGATGATCAAAACAATTGGGTAAACGCTGCATCATTTAATGAAGACTCTTTAAGATCAGATGGATCAAATATAGTTTCTTGGGATGGGTATGTAGAACTGTATTATGGAATTAAAATACCAGATGAATATAAAGAACAATTTAACTTAGTTGATTATTTAAGTGCAAGTACACAACTTCCTATTGGGCTAATGAATGGCGAATCATATTTGGTTGGAGCAACAGAAGATAACTTAGGAACACTTTATACATGGAATACAGAAATATCTGATTGGGATCCTAATACTCCAGAGTATGGGTTTTCATTGTTAGAAGATTCTGACGTTAAGAGAACAGGTTTAGTTAGAGAGTTAACTAGTCCTAGATATTTTAACCTAGATGGTCGAAGGGTATATAGAGATGTAGTATATCTAAAAGGATTAAGACTAGTAATAGAAACACTTAATGGTCCTGAAACTACCTTTGATTTAATTGAACTATCTCCTAGATTAAAAGCAGATATATCAAACTATGTATCAGACTTTGAAATAAATAAGATTGTAAGTAATGATACAACAGGTCTTCCAGTAGGTGGACTATTAGCATCTAACGGCAACCTAAACCTTATGAATTATGATTCAGCCTTTAGTGAACAAAATGAGAATAGTCTTGTATCTTCATACTTAAAACCAAATGTTAAGTTTGATTTCTATGAAACAATTTTAGATGTAAATGGATATGATAAGTTTGTTCCTTTAAAAACTTTTTATGCAGAAGACTTTCCAAAGATTGCAGGTGGCATAAATGATGTGCCAATTACTCTTAGAGATTTTTTCTTTAGACTTGAAACAACAAAAGCACCAAGTTTGTTTTTACAAAACACAACACTTACTTCAGCAATAGCAATTCTTTTAGATAACATTGGGTTTAGCAATTATGTATTCAATACAATAACAAATGCAACAGATCCAGTTATTCCATACTTTTTTGTTGAACCAGATGTTAGTGTAGCAGAAGTACTTCAAAGGTTAGCGGTGTCAACACAAACAGCAATGTTCTTTGATGAATATAATAACTTTGTTTTAATGTCAAAAGAATACTTATTACCTGAAAATGGTATAAGAACTACTGATTTAGAAATACTTGGCGATACCTCTGAAAAGGGTATAGTTAATTTAAGCAACATAGATAGTGCAGAAGTCACAATATTAAACTCAGGTAATATAAACTACACCACAAGATACATTCAAAGATCTCCTTCTAGTTTTAAACAAGGCCAATACTTTGATGAAGATAGGACTTATATTTATAAACCAGTTTTACTTTGGGAAGTAGCATCTGATCAACAGCAAAAGACTATTAACGAGAAAGCAAAGAGTGCTCAGGGTTATACTTTGGGAGCAACAGCAATAAATGCAAATCTAACTTCTACAGTTCCAAACGTTGTTAATAGAGTGGTTGTAGATAATAATATAGACTTGGGTGAAAATATTTATTGGCTTCCAAGATTTCAAGGGTATCTATATGCAAATGGAGAAATCATTAGATATGATGCAGTAGAGTATGCAATATCAGGATCTCAAAAACAATGGATAACAAACAATCAAGAGTATCAAAAATATTTTGCCAATCTTCCTTTTAATGGAAAAATGTATCCTACTGGAAATGTCAAAATTTATTCTGAACCTTTTTATCAAGTTTTAAATCCTGGAACTGTAAACGAACAGGTTGTGTTTAAAAATGGAGAAGTAAAGGCACATGGTCGTGGTCAGTTTGGAACACAAGTAACAGAACATTATGCTGGACTACCTTCTTACTGGAGTGACAATGCAAATGTTCGTGGATGTGAAATGAAATCAGAATACTTGTTTAATACTAAGCCAGTAACTGCAATATCTTTTCCACCATTTCCAGCACTTGGAAGTGCAGTTGGTGTAAATAATACAGCAGCACAACAATCAATTCGTACAGGAATGATTGCTAATTTTAATAGAGAAAAACTTCCTACAGATGATGCATTAAAAGCACCTAAAGCAACTGACTCTGCAGTTGTCCAATCTTCTGCTTTAGTGTTTTCTGGACCAAACCCAATTCCACAAGGTGTAAGACCAAGAGATTTAGTGTCTTATGTATATAAAGAAATAGACAATGACTACACACACTTTGGAACTAGAATGAGAATTATTGGAAAGAAGGGTTCTACAACAGGATCACAAAACCCAGTTAACTCAACCGAATACTTTTCTGTTCCATCAACTACTGATCAACCATCTACCTTATCTGGTGGATCTGGCGGGCTAGGTATTATGATTAATCCAGATAAAAACTATGGATACTTTTTTGAAATAATGTCTTTAACTGTAGATAATCTTCAACAGTTTACAACAACAAATGAAACAACTGGAGAAACAACAGTTGTACATAATATTGTTTTTTATAAAGTTGTTCCAGGAACAGTTGATGGAGTAACTGTTGCAGTTCCTAAAAAACTTTGGGGTGGAATAGGAAAAATTTTAGTAGATGAAGGAACCTTAGTAGGACAAGATAGACTTACAGCACAAAGTAATCCAACAGTTTATGATTTAGCAGTAGAGTATGAAGATATTGGAAGTGTAAGAAGATTTTATTTATATATTAATAATGCTATTGTGGCCACAGTAGATGATGCTACTCCACTACCATGGTATAACGGAATGGCTTTATTTACTAGAGGATCTTCAAAATGTATGTTTGAAAACATCTATGCATTAAAAAATGTTCAACAACAAGACGTTGGTGCTACTCTTGTTAAAAATGTTAGAAATCAATTTGGTAGATTGACAACTACAAATATTTCTCAAGCATTTGGAGACGATGAGATAACTAGTGCTGAATCGTTACGAAAATATTCTTTATCTGGGCTTATTCAGTCAACTCTTTTATCTGGTATTAGTGCAGGAGCAGCACCTAAATACAAGATATACTTTGAAGAGTTTGGAACTATCTTTAGAGAGTGTGCCTATTTTAATATTAGATATGATCAAGCCTATCCAGCATTAGTTGCAGTTATTGCTCCTTCTATTAGTAGAGAAAAGTCTTATACTATTTCTGGATTTAGAGCAGGTAGTTATGGTGCAGAGTTTTTAATATTTAATAATACTGATAAGTTAATATCTTTAGATGAAACAACTGGAAACTATTTAAGAATTTTTGGAGTTACCTTTACCCAGAATACTTCTAATGTATTGACGGTAGATGACTTTTTTAGAAAACGTTCAGATCAGTCTGATCCAGTGTATGTAAATAATACTTTGTATTCTCCGCAGGTAGCAGAAAAAACATATCAGAATATTCAGTTAAGTAGATCAAAATATGGTAAAAGAGATTTTTCACTGGACTCTCCATATATTCAAAATGATGATACCGCAAATAACTTGATGTCTTGGATAGTAGGCAAGACTCTTAGACAAAGAAAGAAGATTGGTTTGGAAACTTTTGGAACATCTCATCTTCAATTAGGGGATCTTGTTACAATAGACTATACCCTTTCTGACGGATATAAGTTTGTTGATCCAACAACACAGTTTGTTGTTTCTTCAATATCTTATAGAAGAAATCAAGAAGGTCCAACTACAGCAATTAAGGTGGTAGAAGTATAATGGCACCAAAACCAAGCAGACAAGCATATTTAGAGCAACAGGTAAAACTGCTTCCTAAAGAACAACAAAAGGCTGCATTAGCAGAGGTTAAGGCAGAGGGTAAAAAAGGTATAACAAAAGATAAGTTAGTTGAACTAGATAGAAAATTTAACACAACTTTGTATGGTGCAGATGCTCGTAGTGGCACAGCAGGTAGAGCACCTTGGTTAGAGCCAGACGCTGTTACATTTTCAGCCACAGTTTCAGTTGCAAATAATACTCCATCATATACATATACCCCTCCAGATGTTGTAGTAAGAACTCCAACTAGAGACGTAGTTAATTTTACAGATGATTCTAATATAGGTGTAGAACTTATAACTAATCTATTGTTTGAAAACTTGGGGGCAAATGAATTAGTTAAATTTGAAAGACATGATACTATCGAGGGTACTAATGCAAATTATGATATCATATCTAATCTATCTTCAGTTAGAAAACAATTTGATCCAGCAAGTTTAATATCTAGACAAAAACCAGATAGGTCTTATTTTGACATATTCAATATTAAACTAGAAAACAAAATCCCTAGTGAAAAGTATTTAAGAAATAATCCAAAGATAGATGGTAGTGGGCAAATAAATACTACTGATTATATCTATATAGATTCTGTTGGTAACCTAGTCATCGAGTTAGTTAATATGAACTTTGATGAGATCGTAGAGGTTGAAATAGAGTCAGGTGGTACAATATATGTGGGGTATGAAAATTGATTACTGATAACGGAAAACAACTTGTAGCAAAGTATTTACTTGGACAAGTTCCATCGTATGCTTCATATTTGGTAGCAGGAGTTGGACCAAGCCCCTTGTCTACTAACCAAAATGTTGAAATTCCCCCAGACAAAGACTCATTAGATTTTGAAGTTTTTAGAGTTCCAATTATATCTAAAGGTTTTATAAAAGAAGACGGTGTAGAAAAAATAGTTTTTAAAGCAGAAATGCCATCAGAACAAAGATATCAAATAACTGAACTAGGTGTATATCCAGCAATTGGTAATTCTGTAGCAGGAAAATATGATAGTAAACTATTGGTAACTTTTTCTCCTACCGAGCAATGGCAAAATACACTTAACGGAAACGCATCTGCTACTTTATATCCAAACAGGGTATTGGATGATGATAATTTATTAGGAAACCTTGACGCTGATATTGAAGATATTTCTTTTATAAATTCAGACTCTACTATGTTTAATACCCCAGCAAGAAAAGATAGAAATGAAAGCCCTAGATTTTTAAATACCTCTTTGATGGTAAGTGGCAGTGCCTCTTTCTTAAATGAGAACTTTATGCCTTTAGCAGGTTCAATTGCAATAGAAAATTCTAATATTACTATTGATCTTGGAAAAAATCTTTCAGATGATAAAATAAAACTTGCTATATCTTTAATTAGTAAAACTAGTGCAACGAATTTGAATCCAGATGTTGTAAGAATTAAAATAGAGTTTGTTAATAATATATCTGGTATTACTACTTCTTCTCCAAAAGCAACTTTAAAAATATCTCTTACTGATGCTGATTTTAGAAATGAGTTTAATCAGATTACAAGGTATATTGTTGTAGAAAAAACTTTGTCTCAGTTTACTAAGGATGATAATTTTTCTTGGTCAAATATTAATTTTATTAGAATATATTCTTCAGTCCTTGTTGATGATGAACCTTCTGATCAGTATTATGTAGTTTTTGATGGTATGCGTATGGATAATGTTACATCAGAGAATCCTTTGTACTCTTTGTTTGCATATAATAGACTAAAGACTGCAGATAGGTATCCAATTCTTAAACAAGAAAATACTAGTAATTATATTGAGTATAGATTTGGAATTGGCGTTGATGGGTAATGGCAAAGTTTATTATTCCAATTAATGAATTGCCCCCACCAGATAAAGAAGGATTTCATAATTTAAGATTTAGAGTTACAACAGAGGATAAGAACAGTTTGTCTCAATGGTCTAATTTATTTTCAGTAGAAAGTTTTGGACAAAAAGAACCAGATCAGGTTGAGTCAAATATTACTGCCTTAACTTCTGATGGTCCATTTGAAGTTGTTTGGAATCAAGATGTTTCTACTTCTCTTAATACTCACGGAATTGTTGATAATGAATTGCAGGCGTATGACATTTTTGTTAAGTGGAATTATGATGCAGATTTTAATTATTTTGGTAGGGTAACAGGAAATAAGGTAACAATATATAAAAATACACCAGCAACTTCTTTAAGAGTAATGGGACATCTTCCTTCTCATCCTACCCCAACAGAACCGATAGTAAAGTTTCAAATATTTGATACAGGAGTTGTTCCTCTATAATGAGTTATCCACAAGTCTATAGTTCAAAAACTGGTCAATGGACTGGGTTATTTGAAGAGGCTGTATCTATAGAAAATGTTGGGGGTATAGATTTAACTAATCCTCAAGACAATGATATCTTAACCTATAACTCTGCTTGTGCTAATTTTATAAATGAACCTATTACAGCAATAATTAATACCCAAAATATAACACCTACAACAATTAATGCTTCTGGGCTATCTACATTTAATAGTGCTTCAGTAATTAACAATGCAAATATTAATGGAAATCTTGTTGTTGGAAGTAGTTTGACAGTAAATGGTGTTTTGATTACAGGATCATCCCCATCTGCAACAGTTACTACAGAACAGATTCAAGACTCAGCAGCACCATTATTTGATCACGCTTTTCACACAAACATCACGGCAACTTATGATGACGCTAACAATAGAATACTTTTATCTGCATCAGCATCATCTGCCTCAGTCACTGTTACAACAGAAGAAATACAAGACGCAGCAGCACCTTTGCTAAACCATGCTTTCCACAATAACATAACAGCAACCTATGATGACGCCAACAACAGAATTATTCTTTCTGGGTCTGCTTCTTCGGGTTCAGCAAGTATGTCTACGGAAGATGTACAAGACGCAGCAGCACCTCTTCTTAATCACGCATTCCACAATAACATAACAGCAACCTATGATGATGCTAACAACAGAATTATTCTTTCTGGGTCTGCTTCTTCGGGTTCAGCAAGTATGTCTACGGAAGATGTACAAGACATTGTTGGTCCAATGTTTTCACATGCTAATCATACAAATGTAACAGCATCTTATAATGATGGAACAGGACAAGTTTTACTTTCAGTAGCAAATCCATCAGGTGGATCAAATCAAACAAACTTTTATGATGTTGTTAGAGACTATGGGGTAATTGCAGGAGAGGCTAACTCTGCAACTAAAATTCAAAATGCATTAAATGCAGCAAGAGATGCTGGTGGTGGAATAGTATATATTCCAGTAGGTACTTATAATGTTCAAAGTACTTTACAAATATTTTCTGGAACTACTTTATACTTAACACCTAAAACAGTTATATTTAGAGAATTTGCAACTTCTCCTTTACTTGCTAACGGTGCTAATGGTGCTAGTTATTCTGGATATAGTGGTCAAAGTAATATTAGAATTATAGGTGGTATTTGGGAATCTAGAGGATCGGCTTATCCAATTCAACCAGCAATGGGTATGAGCATTGGTCACGCTACAGATGTTATTATTCAAGATTTAACTATTTCAAACATTGGTGGATATCACGCTATTGAAATTAATTCAAGTAAAAATGTTAAGGTAGAAAATTGTAGATTTACTGGATTTAAAGATACTGGAGGTCGTGGATATTCAGAAGCAATTCAAATAGATTACGCCGCAGCAGGCTTGTTTGGTTGGTTTGGTGCTTACGATAATACACATTGTCAAGATGTAGTTATTAGCAACTGCTATTTTGGAGCATCTGGAACTGCAGGAACAACTTCTTGGCCAACAGGAATTGGAAGCCATTCTTATTTATCAGGGTCTTACCATAAAGATGTAAAGTTTATAAATAATACTTTTGAAGGTATGACCGAGTATGCGATTAGATCATTTTGTGTATATGATAATTTATTGATAGATGGAAATACTATTAGAAGTTCTTATGGAGGAATTGCAGTTGGGTTAGATGGTAATCAAAATCATAGTTCGGATCAATCAGTTGTTTCTAATACAACAATGCTTAATTACGCACCTCAAGTTTCATACAATACTATAGTAAGTAACAATATTATTAATAATACAGGAACCTCTGGATCAAGCGGTATATGGGTAATAAATGCTGAAAATATAAGTATAGTTAATAATGTTATCAAAGGTATAACAAGACAAAGCGATTATATTGCAGATGGAATCCTTGGTGTTAAACTTATTAATGGAAATATTTCTAATAACGTTTTACAAAATATTGCAAATGACGGTATAGATTTAAGAAAAAATTCAAGGAATGTGATGATATCTAACAACACTACTATGAATGTTTCCCTTACTACAAATAATGAATATAGACACATATATTTAAATGATGATGCCGATGATTGTTCAATTATATCCAATAGGGGATATAGGACAGCCGCTAATATTGCTGCTCATGGAATGGAATTTACAGGTACATGTAATAATCTTAGAATTTTTGGAAATCAATATGGAACTTCGGCTACCTCTCCAATACTAAATAACTCGGTAGGATCCAATACAACGGTGACTAACGCATGACATGGTATACTAGATAATTATGGCATCAATATCCCTACCCGAAAAGGGTCAACCAATAGATGTTAATTACATCTATGAGATGGCTAGTCAAATAAATAATATTACAAATGCTATTGCTGTAAGATCCTCAAGTAGTTCACAAGTTAACAAGGTTACTGAGACTACAGGTAATCTTAGATTTTTTGCAGCAACTTTACCAGTGTCCGCAAAAACTGCATCATCTAATGATGTTATAGATATGCCAGATTTTAATTATTCAAATGCTGGGTTTAAAACAGCCCCAGTAGTAGTTGCAACAGTAGTTAACAACGGTGGAGTTAGCGGTGTAGACGCTGGGAACAGTGCTACAGTAATTTTAGATTCAGTTGGAACCTCTCAAGCAACAGGGGTATTAAGATTTGGACTATCAGGTGGTTTAAATATTAGTATTAACGTAATTGCATTAGGCATACCTACCTAATTCGTGATATAATCTTATAACATTTAAATTAAGGAAAAGTATGATAAAGTGCTTAAAATGCAACAAAGGAAGAATGTTTGTTGATAGAGTATTTTTATCACATAATCATTTAGAACTATATTGTTTGGCTTGTGGAAAAAGAGAGATGTATCAAAACCCAGAAAGACATGGTAAAAGATCAGCATGGATAATGAATTCAGAAAAGATAAGAGCGAAGAGACTAGGCAGCACGATCTAAAAAAGATAAAACCAAGTAAGGCTATATTCTTTTTAGACAAGAATCTTGTAAGACTATTACATTATAATAGAGCAAACGATATATGTGAACTTTATAATTTTAATCTAGATAAAGAACAAACTATGTTATATAGTGATTTTAAAAAGCATAGAAGGAGAGCCTACAATGTGGGTAGTACTTTAAAAATATTTAGAAGATCAAGAATGCAAATGGAAAGATGGATTGATTTAGGGCTAATATCTCCACCAGTTGGAACTACCCCAGGTGGTCAAAGAAAGTTTCAACAAATGTCTTATTTTTCAGAAGATGACCTCTTTACAATTCGCTCAGTTCTTGCTACAATACATAAAGGAAGACCTAGAAAAGATGGAAGAATTACTCCTCGTAAAGATCTTGTTACAGAGAAGGAGTTGCGTTCTTTGATAGGAGATAGTATAATGTTATATACGAAGACAGAGGATGGGCGGTTCATCCCTGTATGGCAAGAAGAAACGTGGTAGTCAATGATTGACAAAACAACAGTAAATGTAACATTGGGTTACACATTAAATTTAGGAAACTTTCAAAGCCTCAGAGTTGATTTAGGTTGCACAGACTTTGTTCGTGATGGAGAGAATCACGAAGATGCTATGGAACGTGTCTATAAGTTTGTAGAAACAAAAGTGGTAGAAAAAATTGAGGATGCGAAGAAAGAACTAGGGTAGTGGCTGATCGCAAGAGTAGATACGCACTAATAACTAGATTTAAAAAACTTGCATCTGAAAAAGATATAAAGTTAAACATAAACATACATGTAGAGCAGTGGGCATCTCAATCACTCATTGACTCTTATGGCTTAGACGTTTGTTACGATATGGTCGATTATTATTTTGAAGTTTCAGAAACTCCAGATTGGAAATGGTTTACAAATCATGCAGATAAGGTATTTAAGAATTTGACTATAAGAACAGAAGATGCTAGAATTAGATCGGTGCTTCGCAATCAGGCGAAGAAATGGTTGGAGAATTAATGTCAGCAGAGTTAGAAGGCAAGGTATTATCTGCTGTACTAAAAGATAAACAAATACACGTATTGCTTCAAGCAAATCCAGATGCTTTATTTAAAACTCATAAAGATGTTTGGGATTTTATTAGGAACTATCAAGAACAAAATAGTTCTGTGCCACCAATTGATTTAGTTGTAGAAAAGTTTAGAGACTTTGATCCTGTAGGAGAGATTGGTGGAACTAAGCATCATCTTGAAGAATTAAGAACTGAGCATTTGCAAAGTAGTTTAAGTAATGTATTAATGGACACTGCTAGTAAATTAAAAAACAATCAACCAAACGAAGCACTTAATAGTATTATTACTAAGACTTCTGAATTAAAAAGAATTACAGCAGACATTAGAGATGTTGATGCAGTTGATATTGAAGATGCTCTTGCTTACTACAAACATGTAAAGGAAATGAATGAAAAAGGTATTGGCGGTATTAAAACAGGTCTTGCGGGCTTTGATAACTATCTTCCAGCGGGTATTGCTCCTGGTCAGTTTGGTATTCTTCTTGCTTATCCTGCTATTGGTAAGTCTTGGCTTGCACTTTTTATGGCTGTTCAAGCATGGAAGAACGGAAGAAAGCCGTTAGTTCTATCTCTTGAAATGACAGAAACAGAAGTTCGTAATCGTGTTTACACAATTATGGGACAAGGAATGTTTTCACACAGAAAATTAAGTTCTGGAGTTGTTGACCCAGAAGCATTTAAAATATGGGGAGATCAACATTTAAAGAATATGCCACCATTTCACATTGTATCTAACGATGGATTGGGAGAAGTTAGCCCATCAGTTTTAAGGGGTAAAGTAGATCAATACTCACCAGACATAGTATTCGTTGATTATATTCAATTAATGCAATCAAACAACTACACAGATAATGAAGTAGTAAAGATTAAAAATATTTCTAGAGAGTTAAAGATCCTTGCAATATCTGAACAGGTTCCTATTGTTGCCATTGCATCTGCAACCCCAGACGATGCTACTGATATGTATAGCGTTCCATCTTTGGGTCAAGTTGCTTGGTCTAGACAGTTAGCATATGATGCTGACTGGGTATTAGCATTGGGTAGAGCGGCAGGTAGTAGTATTCTAGAATGTATTTTTAGAAAGAATAGACATGGTTTTTCTGGAGAATTCATGATTGATATTGATTTTGATTCTGGAAGATTCATGTATAAGGATAATGAGGGGGCATCTTAAATACCATTGATATAATTTAGGTATGACGTATAGCCATCGTAAGATCACTAGATTTGGTTTAGAAGGTGAGATCTTTGATGATGCAAAAATTCTTAAAATAAAAGATCAATACATTAATATGATCTGCAACGGTATGAGAAACAAAGGATATGTTCCAAGATACGATATTGACCCAGACTTCACAATCAGTTATAATGGAAAGACATTTGAATTTAAACTATCAGTTTATGGAGTATACGTTGGAAAGAAGAAAGCAAAATGCGTAAAGGGAATAGACAAGAACCAAGTTATAACATCAACTACTACTCAGAATCTCAAATCAGAAGAAGTCTTCTAGCATCTGGAATAGATATAGTATCAGAAGTAGATATAGACTTTATTATATTTTGTCCATTTCATAGTAACAATAGAACCCCAGCAGCAGAAGTGCATAAAACTAATGGAATGTTTTATTGCTTTGCTTGTCAGGAAACAAAAAATTTAGAAGAAGTTATAATGGAAGCATCTGGCAGATCATTCTTTGAGGCTGCTAGACTTATTGATTCAAAGTCAGATAGTAAAAATATTTTAGAGAATG
>Ga0208787_1000667_pt1:12500-15872 | contig 15872 bp, 5 predicted proteins | sample Wag4_2014_7_11_FD_187362 | JGI IMG/M metagenome (GOLD analysis project Ga0208787, IMG submission 187362) | Fresh water microbial communities from Ohio, USA - Utica-2 Time Series HT 2014_7_11 (SPAdes) (version 2) | ecosystem: Environmental > Aquatic > Freshwater > Water tank | place... | reverse complement strand
AAGTTTCACTAAGAAGCCTTACGGTGCTGGTGGTGGTGGAAATCGTGGTGGCGGTGGTGGTTTTAATCGCGGCGGAACTGGCGGCGGTTACAATCGTGATCGTGGCGGTAATGGCGGTGGTGAATACAACAGATATTAATCAACCTCGTTGCAATACAACCGGCGCTCAGTGAGCGCCGGTTTTTTTATGTCCATACTTGCTTAATAAATAAACAGATAGTATTAAATTGTAACTGTAAATACAAAAAAATACATCAATGAAAAAGCTACAACATAAGCCTATTGTGGGCTGTATGCGTTGGGGAGTATGGGGTGAAAACTTTACAACCAGTCAATACGAACAAATAATCAATCAGTGTTTGGAGATTGAACTAAATATTTTTGATCACGCAGATATTTATGGACACTATACCACCGAGGCAGATTTTGGTAATGCTTTAAAAGGCAATACTAGTTTAAGAAGCCAAATAAAAATTATTACAAAGTGTGGGATCAATATGTTGACACCCAACAGACCGCATCATGCAATCAAATCTTATGATACCAGTGCGGCACATATCACAAAATCAGTAGAGCAATCATTGCAAAATTTTCATACAGACTATATTGATACATTATTAATTCATCGACCAGATATCTTAATCGATGTAGAAGAAGTTGCAGCAACAATCAATGCACTTAAAAATGCTGGAAAAATAAAATCATTTGGTGTGTCTAATTTTACAACAAGTCAAGTTGCCTTATTGCATAAATACATTCCAGTTGAACACCATCAAGTAGAAATTTCTGTGACCAACTTAACAGCATTTGATAATGGTGTATTAGATCAATGTCAATTAGAAAATATTGAAGCGCAATCCTGGTCACCAATGGGCAATGGCATATTTACAGAAAAGACAGAACAACATGCCCGCATTCTAGCGGAAGCTGAAAACTTATCAAAAACTTATGAATGTGGTATCAATCAAATTTTACTCGCATTTTTATATGCACACCCTAGTCAAATAGTACCAGTCATTGGTACCACTAAGTTCGAAAGGATATCAGAAGCTAAAAAAGCGATGGAGATTGAACTTAAAAGAGAAGACTTTTATAAACTATGGTCAGCATCTACAGGTAAAGAAGTCGCTTAATCTAATAATTAATAAATCAATCTACTTAAAAGTCAAACCTGGTTTGACTTTTTTTAATGGGCAAAAAAAATCCCCATCAAATAAATGATGAGGATTCTTTAATAAATAAGGCGGCTACCTACTCTCCCAGGAAAACCCAAGTACCATCGGCCATGGGGGACTTAACTTCTCTGTTCGGAATGGGAAGAGGTGAACACCCCCGGCAAAACCACCTTAAGACGGCAATTTTATCGGATGTTTAGTCATGACAACTAAACGGATAAAACAATAATTTACATATTGGAATTGAAATCAAGAACAGAAAAAAAAAATAAAGCTTACGGGCAATTAGTACTACTCGACTTCGCTATTACTAGCCTTACATCTGTAGCCTATCAACGTCATAGTCTCTGACGACCCTTAAAAGTAAACTCATCTTGTGGAAGGTTTCACGCTTAGATGCTTTCAGCGTTTATCCTGGCCGTACATAGCTACTCTGCATTACACCTGGCGGCATAACAGATACACCAGCGGTACGTACATTCCGGTCCTCTCGTACTAAGAACATGTCCACTCAATTTACTAACGCCCACCACAGATAGGGACCGAACTGTCTTGCGACGTTCTGAACCCAGTTCACGTGCCACTTTAATCGGCGAACAGCCGAACCCTTGGGACCTTCTCCAGCCCCAGGATGTGACGAACCGACATCGAGGTGCCAAACCTCCCCGTCGATATGAGCTCTTGGGGGAGATCAGCCTGTTATCCCCGGAGTACCTTTTATCCTTTGAGCGACAGCCCTTCCATACAGAACTGCCGGATCACTTTAGCCTGCTTTCGCACCTGCTCGGCGTGTTTGCCTCACAGTCAAGCACCCTTATACTAATGCGCTCTGCGTACGATTACCAACCGTACTGAGGGTACCTTTGCGAGCCTCCGTTACTCTTTAGGAGGCGACCACCCCAGTCAAACTACCCACCATGCAATGTCTCCCAAAAGGGATTAGATTCTAAGTGTCAGAAGGTTGGTATTTCAACGGTGACTCCACGGCTCCTGGCGGAACCGCTTCATAGTCTCCCAACTATGCTACACATCTAAAACTCAAAATCAATGCAAAGTTGTAGTGAAGGTTCACGGGGTCTTTCCGTCCCGTGGCGGGTAACCGGCATCTTCACCGATACTACAATTTCACCGGGCTCGTGGAGGAGACAGCGTCCAACTCATTAGACCATTCGTGCAGGTCGGAACTTACCCGACAAGGAATTTCGCTACCTTAGGACCGTTATAGTTACGGCCGCCGTTTACTGGGGCTTCAGTCAGGAGCTTTGGCTTGCGCCGAACACCCTTCCTTAACCTTCCAGCACCGGGCAGGTATCAGGCTCTATACGTCATCTTTCGATTTTGCAGGGCCCTGTGTTTTTGCTAAACAGTTGGTTGGACCATTTTACTGAGACCACCCAGAAGGTGGTACGCTTTATCCCGAAGTTACAGCGTCAATTTGCCTAGTTCCTTCTCCACGGCTCACCCGAGCGCCTTAGAATATTCATCCCGTCTACCTGTGTCGGTTTGCGGTACGGGCCGCTGTAGCCTAACCTTAGAGGTTTTTCTCGGCATCTTTTAGGTCTCTCCCATTGGCCGAAGCCGCAGTGTACTTTCGCACTTTGCCACATCCTGCGGATTTGCCTGCAAAACGTATAGCTACATGCTTAAACGGGATATTCCGTGATCCCCGTGAGACTTTCAATAATGCGTCACCCCATCGAAACTACAGTGGGTGCTGGAATATTAACCAGCTTTCCATCAGTTACCCCTTTCGGGTTTACCTAAGGACCCGACTAACCCTGATCCGATTAACGTTGATCAGGAACCCTTAGACTTTCGGCGATAAGGTTTTTCACCTTATTTATCGTTACTTATACCTACATTTTCTTTTCTGAACGCTCCAGCATACGTCACCATACACCTTCGCAGCAGTTCAGAATGCTCCCCTACCGATATACCACCATGTGGCAATCATAGAACTTCGGTTCGTAGTTTGATGCCCGATCATTTTCCGTGCAGGGCCTCTCGACCAGTGAGCTGTTACGCACTCTTTAAATGAATGGCTGCTTCCAAGCCAACATCCTGGCTGTTATAGAAGCCCCACCTCGTTTGATCAACTTAACTACGTATTAGGGACCTTAGTTGCTATTCTGGGTTATTTCCCTCTCGGCCACGGATCTTAGCACCCGCAGCCTCACTCCCGGAGATATTTACTAGC
>Ga0208787_1000667_pt1:7500-10000 | contig 15872 bp, 5 predicted proteins | sample Wag4_2014_7_11_FD_187362 | JGI IMG/M metagenome (GOLD analysis project Ga0208787, IMG submission 187362) | Fresh water microbial communities from Ohio, USA - Utica-2 Time Series HT 2014_7_11 (SPAdes) (version 2) | ecosystem: Environmental > Aquatic > Freshwater > Water tank | place... | reverse complement strand
TCTGGTACTGTCAAGAACCCTAGAAAGGGTTGTTTTCGCCCCAGATAAAAGAAGTTTACAATCCAGAGGACCTTCATCCTTCACGCGGCATGGCTGGGTCAGACTTGCGTCCATTGCCCAATATTCCTTACTGCTGCCTCCCGTAGGAGTCGGGCCCGTGTCTCAGTGCCCGTGTGGCTGATCATGCTCTCACATCAGCTATTGATCGTAGACTTGGTGGGCCGTTACCCCGCCAACTATCTAATCAACCGCACGCCCATCCATTACCGCCGTAGCTTTGATATAAAATTGATGCCAATCCTATATAATATGGGGTATTAATCCAAGTTTCCCTGGGCTATTCCCCAGTAATGGGTAAGTTGCGTACGTGTTACGCACCCGTTTGCCGGTTGCCACCCATGTATTGCTACACTGTGATGCCCCACGACTTGCATGTATTAAGCCTGCCGCTAGCGTTCATCCTGAGCCAGGATCAAACTCTCCATTGTAAATAATGTAGAATATGATTGCTCAAATTCAATAAATAATAATTGCGTCTTATCTTACCTCATGTTATCTTACGACAACATCTTGAGTGTTACTGCTTTCCAAACTTTCAAAGATCTTTCAGCTTTTCAACTGCCCGCGTTTTAAACGGGAGTGCAAAAGTAGTGGTTTAACTGATAACCACCAAATTTTTATACTATTAATTGAAAATTAATTCAACCTAAAATGTAAACTTAATTGATATATACTCTTATGGGCTATTCTTTAATCTAAAGATTTAAAAAAAAACCCCACTACAATAAGTGGGGTTTTAAAGAATATGGCACCTACCTACTCTCCCGGGACGAATCCCAGTACCATCGGCCATGAGGGGCTTAACTGCTCTGTTCGGTATGGGAAGAGGTGAACACCCTCGGCAAAAGCACCATAAGAAGGTATCCCGGTTTTATGCGGGAACAATAATGTCATATTGGGAGTTGTAAACGGAGTAATTAAAAAAAATTAAAGCTTACGGGCAATTAGTACTACTCGGCTTTACTGTTACCAGTTTTACACCTATAGCCTATCAACGTCATAGTCTCTGACGACCCTTAAAAGGAAACTCATCTTAAGGAAGGTTTCACGCTTAGATGCTTTCAGCGTTTATCCTGTCTGTACATAGCTACTCGGCATTGCTCCTGGCGGAACAACCGATACACCAGCGGTACATACGACCCGGTCCTCTCGTACTAAGGTCATGTCCTTGCAATTTCCTAACGCCCACCACAGATAGGGACCGAACTGTCTTGCGACGTTCTGAACCCAGTTCACGTGCCACTTTAATCGGCGAACAGCCGAACCCTTGGGACCTTCTCCAGCCCCAGGATGTGACGAACCGACATCGAGGTGCCAAACCTCCCCGTCGATATGAGCTCTTGGGGGAGATCAGCCTGTTATCCCCGGAGTACCTTTTATCCTTTGAGCGACAGCCCTTCCATACAGAACTGCCGGATCACTTTAGCCTGCTTTCGCACCTGCTCGGCGTGTTTGCCTCACAGTCAAGCACCCTTATACTAATGCGCTCTGCGTACGATTACCAACCGTACTGAGGGTACCTTTGCGAGCCTCCGTTACTCTTTAGGAGGCGACCACCCCAGTCAAACTACCCACCATGCAATGTCTCCCAAAAGGGATTAGATTCTAAGTGTCAGAAGGTTGGTATTTCAACGGTGACTCCACGGCTCCTGGCGGAACCGCTTCATAGTCTCCCAACTATGCTACACATCTAAAACTCAAAATCAATGCAAAGTTGTAGTGAAGGTTCACGGGGTCTTTCCGTCCCGTGGCGGGTAACCGGCATCTTCACCGATACTACAATTTCACCGGGCTCGTGGAGGAGACAGCGTCCAACTCATTAGACCATTCGTGCAGGTCGGAACTTACCCGACAAGGAATTTCGCTACCTTAGGACCGTTATAGTTACGGCCGCCGTTTACTGGGGCTTCAGTCAGGAGCTTTGGCTTGCGCCGAACACCCTTCCTTAACCTTCCAGCACCGGGCAGGTATCAGGCTCTATACGTCATCTTTCGATTTTGCAGGGCCCTGTGTTTTTGCTAAACAGTTGGTTGGACCATTTTACTGAGACCACCCAGAAGGTGGTACGCTTTATCCCGAAGTTACAGCGTCAATTTGCCTAGTTCCTTCTCCACGGCTCACCCGAGCGCCTTAGAATATTCATCCCGTCTACCTGTGTCGGTTTGCGGTACGGGCCGCTGTAGCCTAACCTTAGAGGTTTTTCTCGGCATCTTTTAGGTCTCTCCCATTGGCCGAAGCCGCAGTGTACTTTCGCACTTTGCCACATCCTGCGGATTTGCCTGCAAAACGTATAGCTACATGCTTAAACGGGATATTCCGTGATCCCCGTGAGACTTTCAATAATGCGTCACCCCATCGAAACTACAGTGGGTGCTGGAATATTAACCAGCTTTCCATCAGTTACCCCTTTCGGGTTTACCTAAGGACCCGACTAACCCTG
>Ga0208787_1000667_pt1:0-2500 | contig 15872 bp, 5 predicted proteins | sample Wag4_2014_7_11_FD_187362 | JGI IMG/M metagenome (GOLD analysis project Ga0208787, IMG submission 187362) | Fresh water microbial communities from Ohio, USA - Utica-2 Time Series HT 2014_7_11 (SPAdes) (version 2) | ecosystem: Environmental > Aquatic > Freshwater > Water tank | place: USA... | reverse complement strand
ACTGGTCTTGACAGGCGGCACTTCAGCAACTGCTTGTTCAGCTTCGACTTTTAATCCTTTTGAATCAACAACATCTGAGGATAAACCGAGAACCTTGCCACTGATTTGTTTTGTATTGCCTTTTTCGATTAAAGTCCACCCAGCACCATCAACAAGCTTCAAGAAAAAACCCCTGTCTTTGGCAGCCGCATTGATGGTGAAACCAACTTCAGGATATATATTTTCGGGAAACCCTATTTTAAGTGGCAACTCAGTTCCATCAAGTTTGGGCAAAATCAAAAAACCTGATGAATTGGAAGAATATAATTTCGGTCCGATTCTGAGATAAAATGGCTGCTGTCCTTCGGCCTCTATGTAAGCATAATATTGCGCACTAGCGCTGAAGAAAGAAATGGTGCTAATGCAAATTGCCAGGATGTATGAAATTGGTTTTATAGGCATAAAACAAAACTACAAAAGATTCAAACAAAGCGTAAGCTTTTACCGCCTGTCATTTTTGACAATAACAGAACATTATGCCCGGTATCTTTGCGATAAAGTATAAATGTCATGAAAAAGCGATCAAAAGTACTGATTACAGCATTGTTAATCTGCCTGACTGCAACATCCTATGCACAGCCAAAGGCTGACAGCAGCTGGCTTAAACAACCCAGGCTTACGCCAAAACGGATCAACAACCTGGTTCACACCAAACTAGACGTAAGTTTCGATTTTGAAAAATCACACCTCAGAGGTAAAGCCTGGATTACACTGACACCTCATTTTTATCCAACTGATTCACTTACGCTGGATGCCAAAGGAATGGCATTTTCTGCAGTTGAAATTATTATTCCCGGAAAATCGCCACAGGCGCTCAAGTATAATTACGACAGGAAACAGGTTCACATCAAATTACCCAAAACCTACAAAAAGGGAGAACGCTATACTGTATATCTCCGGTATACAGCCATGCCCGATGAATATGAAAATGAAATTGGGGGCGACCCCATGCTAGGCGTAAAAGGGCTTTACTTCATCAACCCCAAAGGATTAGAAAAAAACAAACCCACTCAGATCTGGACACAGGGTGAAACTGAATCTGGATCTGTATGGTTTCCAACAATAGACCAGACACAACAAAAGACCACACAGGAACTCCTGATGACTGTTCCTGCCAAATATGTAACGTTAAGTAATGGAAAGCTGGTTAGCCAGAAAAATAATCCTGACGGCACCAGAACGGATTATTGGAAAATGGATCTGCCGCATTCACCTTATCTCTTTTTTATGGGCGCAGGTGACTATGCGATCATTAAAGATAGCTGGAGAGGTAAAGAAGTTAACTATTATGTGGAAAAAGATTATGCTTCTGTAGCCAGAAAAATATTTGGCAATACTCCTGAAATGATGACCTTCTTTTCACGCCTGACCGGTGTTGACTACCCATGGGTAAAATACAGCCAGATTACAGGGAGAGATTATGTTGCAGGCGCTATGGAAAATACAACAGCCACAATACACCAGGAAACTGCCCAGCAGGATGCGAGAGAACTGACAGACGGCAATATCTGGGAAGGAACTATAGCTCATGAACTTTTTCATCAATGGTTTGGCGACTATGTTACAGCAGAAAGTTGGAGCAACCTGACGCTCAATGAATCATTTGCCAATTATAGTCAGCTCCTCTGGCAGGAATATAAATATGGAAATGATGCTGCTTATGAAGAGAACTTCAATGATATGCGCAGCTACCTGATGGGAAATAATAGCAAAAAAGACCTTGTTCGCTATTATTATGCGGACAGGGAGGATATGTTTGATGCTGTCAGTTATTCAAAAGGCGGACGAATCCTACACATGCTGAGAAATTACATTGGCGACAGTGCTTTTTTCAAAGGATTGAACCTTTATCTCACCACCAATAAATTCAAGGCAGCAGAAGCTCATCACCTGAGAATTGCACTTGAAGAAACCAGTGGCGAAGACCTTACCTGGTTTTTTAACCAATGGTATTTCGGAAATGGTCACCCTAAACTGGATATCCAATACAGTTACAAAGACTCATTAAAAGAGGCCTCTGTTATCGTAAAGCAAATTCAGAATACAGGTAAGTTGTTTATCCTACCCACATTTATTGACATTCATCATGGCGATCAAAGAACCAGGCATATGGTTTGGATAAGAAATGATGCCGACACATTTCGATTTAAAGTTCCCAGTATGCCAGACTTGATTAATTTTGACGCTGATAAAATTCTCTTGTGCGAAAAGAAAGAGAATAAAACGCTTGGTCAATACATCCATCAATTCTCTCATGCAGGCAATTTCATAGACCGCAGGGAAGCCGTTGAGTTTTTCGGAAAGAAACTTGATGAACCTGCAGCACTCCAAGCATTAAAGGACGCGCTGAATGATCCATATTATAGCATCAGATCTTTTGCTTTAAGCAAGCTGGATTTATCTAAAGATAGGATGAGAAAAAGTTTTGAAGAAACCATTGCAACTCTGGTTAGTGCAGAAA
>Ga0208787_1000666_pt1 | contig 15896 bp, 12 predicted proteins | sample Wag4_2014_7_11_FD_187362 | JGI IMG/M metagenome (GOLD analysis project Ga0208787, IMG submission 187362) | Fresh water microbial communities from Ohio, USA - Utica-2 Time Series HT 2014_7_11 (SPAdes) (version 2) | ecosystem: Environmental > Aquatic > Freshwater > Water tank | place: USA: Ohio... | reverse complement strand
CAGATGGACTTAGTTTCTTCAGATTTCAGATTGCCTAAAATCGTTAGAGCTTCTTTGGCAATTGATAAAAAATTAAGAGACAATTGGTCAATCACAGTTGAAGGATCTTTGAGTAAAAATATCAATGAAATTTATTACAGAAGATTAGACATCAACAAACCAGTTGCTCAATTATCTGGACCTGATAACAGATATATCTATGATTTAAAGCGTATTGGTTACCCAGCTGGATCAGGTATCACTGCAGGATCTAATCCATACACTGGTGTGTTCTTGTTAGAGAATCAACCTTACTACCGTCGTACCGGTTTTGCATATAACTTTACAGCGTCAATTGACAAGTCTTGGACTGATGGATTCTCATTCAACGCTTTCTATACTTATGGATCATCTTTTGTAACACATGAACCAACTTCTAGCCAAAATAACTCTCAATGGAGATTTATGGAGACTGTAAACGGAAGAAATAATGTTCAGAGATCAAGATCAGACTTTGACCTAGGTCATAGAGTAAGTGCTTTTGTTGCTAAGAAATTCACTTACGCAAAAGGTGCTTTAGCTACTACTATTAGCTTAGTGTACAACGGACAGTCTGGTAACCCATTCAGTTATGTATATGCGACTGGTCCTGTTAGAGATCAAGGAACTTCAGAATCAAATGATTTAATCTTTATCCCTACAGCTGCTCAAATTAGCGCAATGACTTTTGTACAAAATAGTTCTTTCCCATTATCGCCTGCTCAACAAGCAGCTGCATTGGAAAACTATATTGCTCAAGACAATTACTTAAGCAAAAACAGAGGTAAATATGCCGAAAGAAACGGTGCAAGATTACCTTTTACAAATATCATTGACGTGAAATTTGTACAAGATTTCAACGTGAAAATATACAATAAGAAATACCAATTCCAATTAACATATGACGTGTTTAACTTCACAAATATGTTAAATAGAACTTGGGGTAGAAACTACTTTATGTCGAACGATCAAACTTCTATCATAAAGTACCAAGGTGCAACAGGTTCAACAGTACCTAGCTATAGCTTCGCTCCAGTGGCTAACAATACACCATGGGGTATTAGCTCAAGCACAGCACCAAGTTACAGTGCTCGTTGGGTAAGCCAATTAGGTTTACGTTTCAAATTTTAATGGAACAAATTAAGGATCTAATTTAGTCCTATATCAATGCCCTCCAAACTGGAGGGCATTTTTTTTAGAAGGTTTTTGTAAGATCTTAATTTTATTTGTAGTTTTAAGCTATATGGGTCAAAATTTAACACAGTTTACAATTGGTATAGAGGAAGAATACATGGTATTAGACCCTGCTTCCAAGGAATTAAAAAGCCATCAGCAGGCTATTGTAAATGAGGGGGAGAAAACCTTTAAGGATAAGATCAAGGCCGAAATGCACCAGGCGGTTGTCGAAGTTGGAACGGGCATTTGTCAGGACGTAGAAGCTGCTTATCAAGAAATATTTGAACTAAGAACACATGTGGCTAAAATTGCCAACGAATTAGGATATAGTATTGGTGCATCGGGCACCCACCCATTTAGTTTATGGGAAACCCAATTGATTTCGGATCAAAGCAGGTATCAAGCGCTTTTAAACGAATTACAGCAAGCTGCAAGGAGTAATTTAATTTTTGGACTACATGTACACATTGGCATGGAAGATCGTCGTATGGCCATTCATATTGCCAATACGGCTAGGTATTTTCTCCCACATATTTATGCATTAAGTACCAACTCCCCTTTTTGGGAGTCTAGTAATACAGGCTATAAATCTTACCGATCTAAAATTTTTGATAAGTTTCCAAGAACTGGGATCCCAGACTATTTTGAAAGTATCGAAGCTTATGAAAGTTTTATTCAATTATTGATCAAAACCAATTGTATTGACAATGCTAAAAAAATATGGTGGGATTTAAGGGTACACTCTATTTACAATACGATTGAATTTAGAATTTGCGATGTACCCATGACCGTTCAAGAAACGGCCACTATCGCTGCTTTATTCCAAGCTTTATGTGCTAAAATTTATACACTAAGGAGACAGAATATCAATTTCATCAATTACCAACGCGCATTGATCAATGAAAATAAATGGCGTGCAAGCCGTTATGGAATTGATGGATTACTAATTGACTTTGGTAAAGAAAAAGAAGTGCCTGTAAAGGAGCTGATTAACGAATTACTTGAATTCATAGACGGCGTGGTGGATGATTTAGGAAGCAGAAAACATATTGAAAAAGTACAAGACATTTTTACCAATGGTACTGGTGCCGATAGACAATTAAAAGTTTTTAAAGAATCTGGCAGCTTAGTTGAAGTGGTTAAATATATTGAGGGAAGCTTCTTAAAACACTAGAAATATTTCACTGGTATTAGGTTTATTCCACTTTGTTTATTCTCCTACTTTGAAATCAAATAGTGTCGCTGTAAAAAGTCCACGTTCTCTCTTTTTAAAAACCACATCCCAATCTCCTTTATACCTTAAAATTTTAGGCACTAACAATCCGTTAGGAGTATAAGTCATTTCAACCTCCATTTGTACATTAAAATCATAGACGCCCGCTTTGTAGCTTAGGGCATAATTACGACCTAATACTTCGAGTGTAGTTGGATTAAACCAAGTGATCATTTGGTCTACGACTACTCTATCTTTTGCAAAAAAACCAAGGTCTTCTTTGGGTTTGATCTCAAATACATAAGCCAATTTGCCATGGTAGTCTACATAATCCAATCTGTAAGTGTACAACTCATGAGCGTTATCGTCGTATAGATCTAATTTATTACCAATCATGGGTATACCAGGAATTTTTTCACCTGGATTAAAAAACAACATCTTCAATTGCTCTTTTGCTTTTTCAATACCAGACCCTTGAATGGTTCTTTTTTTACCTTTTACGATATTGTTTTCACCACAAACTTTTCCTTTTGTAAAAAACAAACTTGCATACAAGGAAGGTGTGACATAATTGTATTCACCTTTACTGTCTCTCAATTTACCGAATGTTTTTTCATCTATTACATCCATTGTCCTACATCCCCCTACTTTATTTTGACGTGTTCGGCTATCTAAAGAGGCTTCCATCTTTTGATTTTTATCATACATTTCGATATGATTAAAAGAGCTGTATCCTATTGTCCTTAGGGTTTTGAAGGCTTTATAAAAACTAGTATCACGCTTAATTCTTGCTAAAATATCTTTGTACTCAAAATTATTTCTAATGATGACATCCGCTAAAGTAAAAGTTTTATTTTCAAAACTCAATGTGGTATCCTGTGCCAAAGAATGACCCACTAAGTTCATAAAAATTAAAATTAAGAATGAACGCATATTTATTTGATTTGAGTCATTTTATAATCCACTTTTACTTTGCCTTTATGAATGTCATTCAATTTACCCTGAAGCATTTTCTTTCTAAGAGGCTTAATATAATCAATGAATAACTTACCCTCAATATGGTCATACTCATGTAAAATGACACGAGCTGTCATGCCATCAAAAGTATCTGTATGTTCTACAAAATTTTCGTCCATGTATTTAAGTGTCACCTTTTCATGTCTTAAAACATCTTCTCTAATTTTTGGGATACTCAAACAACCCTCATTGTACACCCATTCATTGCCACTTAATTCAATAATTTCTGCATTGATGAATACACGTTTAATACCGGGTGCATCTGTATAAGATACGTCATCTGGTTCAGCGTTTTCAAATATTTGTTGGCTGTCCATTACAAATAACCTGATGGCACGATTGATCTGAGGTGCGGCAAGACCAACCCCATTACTATCGTACATGGTTTCCCACATATCTTCGATCAGCTTAGTCAAATTGGGATAATCCGCATTGATTGGCTCACCCACTTTTCTTAATACAGCAGCACCATAGGCTACGATTGGTAAGGTCATAGAAGTTCAATTATGGGTGCAAAGTTACAATAAATAGGTCGTAATTAGATTCTGTCCTCATTGAGGCATTAGATCCTTGTTATTGAGGTATTCTTGAAGGAGGATGGTCGCTGCAATTAAATCTACATTCTGCTTGACCTGACGGTCTTTTTTCTTCATCCCCATTTCGATCATGGCCCTTACAGCAGTTTTTGAACTAAAGCGCTCATCCACGGTTTGAATGGGAATATTTGGAAACTTATCGGTTAATTCAAGAATGGCTTTTTTGACCAAGGGTGTGGCATGGGTAGGAGAAGCATCTAAGTTCAATGGCTCCCCTATCAAAATTAATTCAACAGGTTCTTTAGCTATATAGTCTGCTAAAAAAGTATACAGACTTTTTGTATCTACTGTAATCAGCGAAGTCGCAATCATTTGAAAGGGATCAGTCACTGCTAATCCGCATCGCTTTCCACCATAATCTATGCAAATGATTCTTGCCAATTGGTTAATATTAAATAGATAAGATAATTCCAGTAATTACAAAGATACTAAAGACAATACTTGCTATGCCATTCGCTGTCATAAAAGCCAAATTAACTTTGGACAAATCATTTGGCTTCACAATACTTTGTTGATAGATCAATAAAATATTAAAAACAAGTAAGCCAATTAAATATAACCAATGGAATTCTCCTATAAAATAGGCGGTCCATAAAAATACCCCCGAAAAAAAATGAAATACCCTAGATATACTTAAAGCCATTTTTACACCCCAATGACTTGGCATTGAATAAAGCGCATTTGATGCATCAAATTCAGCATCTTGTAATGAATAGATAATATCAAAACCACTTACCCAAAAAATAATTGCAAAAGAAAAAAGTAATGGAAGGATATCAAATGCTCCAGTCACTGCTAAATAAGCGCCAATTGGCGCTAAGGAAAGCCCAACTCCTAAAACCAGATGGCATAAATACGTAAAACGTTTTGTATAACTATAAAATAAAATCACAAATAGAGCGACAGGTGAAAGGTAAAAACAAATTGGATTAATAAAATAAGTAGCAATAATAAAAATGAGTGCATTCACCACCACAAAGCCCAATGCTTTTTCGGCTTTTATGATACCAGCAGGAATTTCACGAATAGCAGTCCTTGGATTCAGCTGGTCAAAATGACGATCTAAATAACGGTTGAACCCCATTGCTGCAGACCTAGCAGTAATCATGCAAAGTAGCACCAAACAAAAACGAATGATGACCTCATTAGTCTGTATTGCTATATTGTTATTTTTCAAAGCAGCCATACCCAATACAAAACCAATTAATGCAAATGGCATCGCAAAAATGGTATGTGAAAACTTCACTAAACTCAAATAATTTTTAACTGTACTCATATTGTTAATAGATCCAAAAAATATACTTTAAAAGACTAATTTATTTTTCTAACAAACTCCCATAATACAACAGCAGCAGCAACCGAAATGTTCAATGAATGCTTCATACCCCATTGTGGAATTTCAATCACTCCATCACATACTTGAATTACTTCATCAGATACCCCATCTACTTCGTTGCCAAAGACAAATGCAGTTGGTGAATGATCTTGTACATATGCATCCAACATGATGCTCCCCTCTGTTTGTTCAATCGCAAGCACTTTATAACCTCTTTCTTTTAAAGCCAAAACGGCATCAACGGTGTTTTCGTAATACAACCAATCCACTGAATCTGTGGCGCCTAAAGCTGTTTTATGGATATCGCGGTGCGGTGGCTGTGGCGTGAATCCACATAAACAAATTCCACTGATTAAAAATGCATCTGCTGTTCTAAAGACACTGCCCACATTGTGCATGCTACGGATATTATCCATCACCACTACCAGCGGCTTTTTGTCTGCTAGTTTAAAGTCTTCGACCGACTTTCTCCCCAATTCCTCCATGCTTAATTTACGCATAGTGCAAAAGTAAGCTTTTCAAATATTAAAAAATTATGTAGGTTTGTCACCCATGTCAAAATCAAGTTCAGAAACACCTCTAATGCAACAGCATCGGGCTATTAAACAAAAATACCCTGACGCTATTTTACTCTTTAGGGTGGGTGATTTTTATGAGACATTTGGAGAAGATGCGGTCATTGCCTCAAAGGTTTTAGGCATTACTTTAACTAAAAGAAACAATGGAGCGGCTTCCTCAAGTGAACTAGCTGGTTTCCCCCATCATTCATTGGATACTTATTTACATAAATTGGTCAAGGCGGGACATCGTGTTGCTATATGCGATCAATTAGAGGACCCAAAAACAGTCAAGGGCATTGTGAAAAGAGGTGTGACAGATATGTTGACGCCTGGGATTGCTACCAATGATAAATTGTTGGAGCATAAACAAAATAATTTTTTAGCGGCTTTATTTGTAGAAAATGAGCAAGGTGGTGTTGCATTCTTAGACATCACCACTGGTGAGTTCTTAATTGCAGAAGGGAATATGGAATACTTAGATAAATTATTGCAAAGTTTACAACCTGCAGAAATCCTTTATCCAAAAAATTACCAAAACGCATTTAAGGAACATTTTGGTACTGGATTTTATACTTATGGTTTAGATAGTTGGATTTTTGATGAAGCATTTGGCACTGAATTGTTATTAAAACAATTTCAGACACAAAGCTTAAAAGGCTTTGGTATTGAGACGCAAAAATTAGGCATCATCGCTGCTGGCGCGATCCTACATTATTTGAAAGAAACGGAACACCCTCACCTACAACATATTCATACCATTGGTCGCATCGATCGCAATGAAATTTTATGGATGGATAAATTCACCATTCGTAATTTAGAATTGATTGGCAATGGTGCAGGTCAAAAGGGCTTGATTGATGTTATAGATGCCACTAAAAGTCCAATGGGTGCAAGATTATTAAAACGTTGGTTGATTTTCCCTTTACAATCTTTGGAACAAATTAACCAAAGACTCAGTGCAGTCGCTTATTTTTTAGATGCCAAAGAAATAGCGAATACCCTACATGAAACCATTGAGTCTTGTGGAGACTTAGAAAGATTAACGAGTAAGTTAGCTAGTCGAAAAATTCAACCAAGAGAATTAGTGCAATTAGAGAAATCTTTAACTGCAGTTGTAACCATTAAAGAAAAATTAACACCAAGTACGAATACTTATTTAAAGACAATTGCAGAAAATTTAGTGGTTTGTCAAAAGACCATTGAAGCCATTCAATACTATATCATGGAACAACCTCCTGCTACCATCATGAGAGGAGGATTTATAAAAAATGGCGTTGACCCTAGTGTAGATGAATTAAGAAATATATCAAGTGGCGGTAAGGAATACTTGACTCAATTACAAAATAAAGAAGCAGAACGTACAGGTATTAGTTCCTTAAAAATTGGTTACAACAATGTGTATGGCTATTATTTAGAAGTAACTCATGTACATAAAAACAAAGTACCCGTTGATTGGATTCGTAAACAAACATTAACCACTGCAGAAAGGTATATAACCCCAGAACTAAAAGAATACGAAGAAAAAATTTTAGGTGCAGAGGATAAAATTTTTGCTTTAGAACAACAGTTGTACCAACATTTATTAGACCTCATTTTATCCGACCTCAATGCCATTCAAACCAATGGACAGTTTGTTGGGGTGATTGATTGTTTATTGAGTTTTGCAAGCATCGCAAAGCAAAATAAATATTGTCAACCTACAATGACGGATGACGGTATTTTATCAATATCAGATGGTAGACATCCTGTGATAGAGCAAACCCTCCCAATTGATACCCCTTATATTGCCAATCATACTTTATTAAATCCTTCTGCAGAACAAATCATTATCCTTACAGGACCCAATATGAGCGGAAAGAGCGCGGTATTAAGACAAACTGCATTGATTACTTTAATGGCGCATATGGGTTCCTTTGTGCCAGCTACAGCTGCATCTATCCCATTAACAGATAAAATTTTTACACGTGTTGGTGCAAGTGATAATTTAAATGCAGGCGAGTCCACTTTTATGGTGGAGATGATTGAAACTGCAAGTATCTTAAATAATTTAAGTGCAAGAAGTTTAATTCTTTTAGATGAAATTGGCCGAGGCACATCCACTTATGATGGTATCTCTATTGCATGGAGTATAGTGGAATACTTACAAAAATCTGTGCATCTTCCAAAAACTTTATTTGCAACACATTACCATGAATTAAATGATTTGGAAGGTCAATTAACCCGAGTGCACAACTACCATGTAACACATAAAGAAGTGGGTAATAAAATTATCTTCTTACGCAAATTAGCCAAAGGAGGAAGTACCCATAGTTTTGGTATCCATGTGGCAAAGATGGCTGGTATGCCCAATGAATTAGTGGATCGTGCCAATACTATTTTACAAGAAATGGAATTAAAAAATAAGGAACACCAACAAGATGTTCCAACGGTGCAAGCAACGAAAGAAAAATTTCAATTGTCCATATTTGATGCACATACAGAAACTTTTGAATCTATCCGTAAAGAATTAGATAGTATTGACATCAACAACCTTACGCCAGTGGAAGCATTGATGAAATTACAAGCAATTAAACAAAAACTGAATTAAGCTTCTTCCCAGAAGCCCATTTTGCTATATTTTTCGATTCTATTTTCAACTCTTGTTGCTGGTGCTACATCTTTAACTTCATCCAAGGCTTTAATGATTTGTTTTTTAAGCATTTCTGCTGCTGCTACATAATCCCAATGCGCCCCTCCCAATGGCTCTTGCACAATCTCATCTACCAAACCAAAGCCTTTCATATCATTCGCAGTTAACTTTAATTGCTCTGCAGCCAATTCTTTTTTATCCCAGCTTCTCCAAAGGATAGAGCTACAACTTTCTGGAGAAATCACCGTATACCAGGTATTTTCCATCATCAAAGTTTTGTCTCCCACACCAATCCCTAATGCCCCACCACTAGCACCTTCACCAATAATCACTATGACAATAGGCACTTGTAGACGGATCATTTCATAGATGTTGCGGGCAATGGCCTCTCCTTGGCCTCTTTCCTCCGCTTCTAGCCCCGGAAACGCACCTGGCGTATCAATCAGGCAAACGACAGGTTTATTGAATTTTTCGGCCAATTTCATCAATCTAAGGGCTTTTCTGTACCCTTCTGGGTTTGCCATCCCAAAATTACGCATCTGTCTTGCCTTGGTATTGCTCCCCTTTTGTTGACCTATCATCATCACCGTTTGGCCATTAAATTCTGTAAATCCACCCACCATGGCTTTGTCATCCTTTACATTTCGGTCACCATGTAATTCGATGAATTTATCGCACATTAATTGGATATATTTTAAGGTATAAGGTCTGTCTGGATGACGGCTCAATTGTACACGTTGCCATGGTGATAGGCTTTCTGTGATTGCTTTTCGCTTTTCAACTATTGATTGCTCTAACTGTGCAATGGTGGCAGATAAATCTATTTTAGGGTTCTTTTCGGCTAATTTCCTAGTCGCATCTATTTGCTCATATAATTCCTTAATTGGTTGCTCAAATTCTAAAAACTGTCTATTTGGATATACTGGCATAAGCTTTGTTTGGGGTGTAAAAATAATACAACCTTTTTTAATAAAAGATTTGTTTAAAAAACTTCTTTACCCTTATCTTTGCAACCCGTAAATAGGAAACTAGATACGGAGTTCTTGGATCGGTAGTTCAGTTGGTTAGAATGCCGCCCTGTCACGGCGGAGGTCGCGGGTTCGAGTCCCGTCCGGTCCGCAAAAAAACAATTAACCCCTTGATAATCAAGGGGTTTTTTTATGCCTGTAGCTGAAAGTGTAGCAAACGGGTTCTATCTAGTCTATTTTTTCATCAGTTTAGATCAGTTTTATAAATAAACGATTCGCTAACAATTAGATTGACAAAGTCAATTGTTTAGTTTTGAATTATTTTAACCTACTCCAGGTTTTTTTAGCTAACCCTAGTAGTATGGTCTTCCTCAATAATTCTCGTATAAATACTGAGTCTAATTAGACACAAAAATAGTGTTCGCAATCCCTTTAGAAATTGTGTTAAAAAAGCTACCATCGGGATTTTTGAAACTACTAGTATATAATATAATAACAGTTCCATTTTTCCATATACAGGGATAATTCAATCCGTAACTTTTATCTGGAAGTGTCGACCCCGATATAAATACATCTGAACCTTTTACAAAAACTGATGTTGCTGAACTCATTTCTAATTTCAAGGCAACTCCATTCTTCCACAAAATAGGACTTCCATTTCCACTTCCAATAACATATACATCTGATCCATTAACAAATATGGATTTTGCTTCACCATATAAACCATAATTTGAAAGTATTATTTTAACGCCATTCTTCCATATTGTTGGTACATCGTTTCCATTATACCTTGAAACACCTGAAATATAAATGTCCGTTCCAGAAGCAAAAATTGAATATCCTTGTCCATCTAAATTATTCTCAACTCCATTCTTCCAGAAACGACTTCCACCTTGTCCTTCAAGTGCGTATACAATATTTCCAGAAATAGCAATTGAACCAATCGAACCACTGCTATTCGACAAATAAGATCGAACATTATTTTTCCATATAACTGGATAATAATCCGAACCTCCGGTATTTGTATTTTTTGCAGATCCTCCATAATAAATATCGTTACCATTTATGAATACTGTATTAAGGTTTTTGATGTAGCCACCTAGAACTAGTAGGTCTTGCTTTATTCCGTTTTTCCAAACAATTGGGTGGCTATTACCAATATAGATACCATTACCAACAGCGTAAACATCTGAACCATTAACAGCAATAGAATATACATTAGCTCCAGATGTGGTATTAAAGTCTGGAAGTTTATTTGGAGAATTATTATTCCATAACATTGCAATTGTATTTGGTACCATAGATACATTGCCTCCTATATATACGTTTGTTGAAATAGATGGCAAAGCAAGTTTTTCAAAAGTACAAGTCAAGTTGATAGGCTTAGAAACTACTAAATCCAGTGGTGATCTAGAAGTTGTATCATCACCAGACCATTTTTTAAATTGAAAGCCTACACTTGGTTGAGGTGTTAATCTGACAGTTGTACCAGACTTGTAATTTGTTGCTGAAGAAGCAATCTTAATAATCTCTTCTTTAATAGTCCCAGAGCCAACAATTGTAACGCTTAATGGATATTCCTTTTTTTCAAAAACGGCAGTTACTGTTTTATCTGCATCCATTATCACATTTGCAGGATTTATTGATCCAGTAAATCCTCCTGTCCATTCTTTAAACACATACTCTGCAGAAGGAGTTGCAGTTAGCTTCACAGAAGAACCCATTGCATAAGTTCCACTTGAAGGTGATACAGTACCTCCAACTTCTGGGGTTACCTTAACTGTTAATTGTTTTTGAGGAACATCTTTTTTGCAAGTAGCAAATAGAAATAAAATGCCCAAAGCTAGGATTACTCTTTTCATTTAATAAAATTTAATTATTTAACCAGCTTTGTTTTATTTTTAATTGCTTCGTCCCAATTATAAAAAATTTCCCACCAATTTGTAAGTGTGCTATTATTATACGGAATGGTGTTATTTAAACCTGGAATTGATTGCCACCAATAAATAAACCATTTCACTTGTGCATCATTATCATAATTTGATTCGCCAATAATATTTGTTGCAGTCATTGGGAATGAGTATTTTTTTCCAAGCCATGTATCTACGTTAACATCGACATAAGTTCCTCCAGTTGGTTGCCAACTTGCTATATCCGATTTAACAGCAACCTTATTACCATAATCATAATCAGAAGTCGCGTTTGGAGGCCAATGACAATTTCCAAGTCTAAATTGCTTAATAGTTGAAGTTGGCAAAAATGCTTTGCTCCATATTAGTGAGTTGTCTATATGTGATAATTGCGCTTCAATTTGATGGCCTCTATTATGCAAATCTGTATCTGCGCCTCTGTGCCCTGAATTCCCATAAACAACATAAGTTTTAGAATATATTGGTAGGTCTTTTGGATGCCTATAACTATTTGAAATATCACCCGTTAATGGACTAGACATATTTGATTCAGGCATACCATAATATGTATTAACATCTGCCATATTATTTTTTATTACAGACGGGTACTCATCTTTTGGAAATGTAGTTACCCATATTTCTTTAACTCCCAAATTATCAACATAATTCTTCATATTTAATCTTTCAAATAATTTAAAATATTCTAAAGTTTTCATATCTACTGGCTTACCATTAGATGTTGTTTTCATCCAAAAGGTAAGATCCAATTCATATACATTTATATAACCAACAATATCAATAGAAATGTATGGATCAGTCTTATTTGTAGCATAATCTCTGAATCTTGTTCCTTCTTCAATTACATTTTTTTCAACAATTTTATCTCCTAGAATTTTTGATTTTGCCCTATCTAAAGTTGAATTATATAAGTCATAATAACCATCAGGTGCTCTTTGCATGTCCAATAAAACTCCATCTATAGTTGGCAAATAGTTTATTATTACTACTGGGACAGTAATTTTGCCTTTGCCGTTTGATTTTAACTTAGGATCGATTGGTATAAATTCTAAATTATGAATATAAATGTCATCTGATAGAGTCAAATTATTATAACTTATTGTTATTTTATTGCTTCCAGATTGAGCACCAACAATATTTCTATCATTTAAAACATTTATGCCCTTTGTTGAAGAAGTTATTTTAACACTATCACTTAAATCTATAGTTGTGCCATTTGAGTAAACACCTTTAACAATATATTTATGCTTTTTTGAAATTACCAATGTATCTAATAAATTTTCAACTTTTAATGACGTAATCGCCATTTTTTCAAAAGTACAAGTCAGGTTTATTGCTTTTGAAACAACTAAATCCAAGGGTGTCCTAGAAGTTGTATCATCACCAGACCACTTTTTAAATTGAAAGCCTGCACTAGGCTGAGGTGTTAATCTAACAGTTGTTCCAGATTTGTAATTGGTAGCAGAAGATGCAATCTTAATAATCTCTTCTTTAACAGTCCCTGAGCCAACAATGGTTAAACTTAATGGATATTCTCTTTTTTCAAATACTGCAGTAATTATTTTATCCGCATCCATTACAACATTAGCTGGGTTAGTCGTTCCAGTGAATCCTCCTGTCCATTCTTTAAAAACATAGTCTGCAGAAGGAGTTGCAGTTAGCTTCACAGAAGAACTCATTGCATAAGTTCCACTTGAAGGTGTTACAGAACCTCCAACTGCTGGGGTTACATTGACTGTTAATTGTTTTTGAGGAACATCTTTTTTGCAAGTAGCAAATAGAAATACAATGCCCAAAGCTAGGATTACTCTTTTCATAGATTAAGTTTTAATCTATCCTTTGGGGGTATTGTAAATATATGATTTATTTATTATTTAATTAAATTAAATAGTGTATCTGCATCCGGTAAGATTTATAACTCTTAACCAATTGATTTACTATGTGTTATTTAATAATTGAAGCTAAAAGTGTAGCAAAAGGGTTCTTCCTAGCTTATTTATAATATTTATCCCTTAAGCTTTTTGCATATGGGTCAAATTGATAATAGTCCTTTTCCACAAACTTATTACCTACTCTTATGAATACGGACTTAGTTAAAAGTTCATTATTCTGTAGCATATAATATGGAGTTATAGATGAATTTATATAGCTAATATCTTTTAACCCGTCCCCATTTAAATCGCTATAAACTAAACGTGTTTTATATTGTGGTCGTGAAATTGTATTCAGGTTATATTCAACTAAGCTATTATCGATTACAAAACTTCCATCAGTCTGCTGTATATAAATTACTATATTCCACTGACTATATTTCACTGAATTAACAGCAATAATATCTATTCTTCCATCTGCATTTAAATCATCAACTTTATAATCAAACTGGTTGATTCCAGCATTTATTTGATTTGAGTATAAAGGTAATTTTATGACACCTGTTTCATTGAATCTTCCCTTTCCTTTATTTAGAAGTATCCTTTGTTGATCTTTATTCCCACTGGGTTGAATCCCATTTTCACCAACTGCTAATAATAAATCTTTTTGTCCATCTTTGTTAACATCTAAAAATACCCCACCATAAACAGCGCCTGCACCTGATGGTACGACATCTCCAAATCCATTATCTGAGGGATAATTTTTAGTATCGGATGAAAAATGTGCGAAATTGATATTTGTGAAATAGGGAAATGTATTGATTCCCCAGAATATGTATGAATGAGAATTGGCAGAAACAAATAAATCAGGCAGACCATCTCCAGTAACATCTTCAACATCACCCCATTCGTGTCCAAATTGATTAGCTAATGATTTGGGTTCTAAATCTAATTTTATAATATCATAACCCCCTTTTCCATCACTTAAGCAAATAGAAACAGGCTCATTTGGGTTTGAATTACTTGCTTCGTCTCTCATTCCGTGTATTACTATATCAACATAATTATCTGAATTTAAATATACCGGTGTTACTAATCTGGGATGACCTATATTATTTGTTTTATCATTAATTAAGTTTTTTTCTTCAAAAATTTTTGTAATTGGATTCCAAATTAAAAAAGTCAGGGTTGCTTTTATTTGGCCGCCAAAAGTAGTACCACCATTAAATACGTCCATATAACCATCATTATTAAAATCACCATTACAAATAGCTTCTGTCCAAACAGCATAAGCACCTGATGGGTGGTGATTTTCGTAATTTTTTTGAAAGACAGCAACAATAAGATCTGAAGGTAGTATTGAGTTTTCCCAATAGTCAGTACCTAATTGTCTAGCATTAGCAGCAACTTTATACCCCATAAATCTTCCCAAAGGATTATTAACTACTGGTATAGATTTATTTAAAGTATTGGTTGGAGTTGATTTAGAGGTAACAGTTACTGATAATGAATATGTTCCTGATTTATTTAATCCTGGTATGTTCAAACTTAAACTTGAAATAGTTAAACTAGTATCCAACTTAAAAATCTGCTTTGAACTGTCTGTCCAATTTACCAATATTGAATATAGTATACCTGCAGTCGGAAGTTTTGAACTAACCGTTACAACTAGTGGTAATGTATCAGCCACATTATAATTTCCTGTATCAAGATTAGTTGTGAATTTTATTGCTCCTTCCTGAATAACTCCCACAGGTGGAGATTTAAGAACTTCTGTTTTACTGCAAGCGAATGCCAATAGAATTCCCAAAGAAAAGAATACGTTCTTCATAAATTAAAATTTAATCAATCCTTATGGGGTATAGTAAAGTTAGATATATAATCAATACGTAACGTGTAGTATATCCAAAGCTACTACCAAAGCCCTGAATTTTTATGTGTTAGGGTCATTTTCGTTGAAAATACAAGCCAAAAAAAGGACCCTTATTGCTAAGGGTCCTTTTTTTGTATTTTATACCAACTTAAACTTTATTTCTTTGGCGCCATTGCGTCAGCAACTACGCCCGTTGCATCAAAATATTGGTCTTCATCAATAATTTTATGATCAGCATTTAATTTAAACACTGAATAAAACTTGTTATTGTATTTATGACCATTAATGATTGATTCAGATTGCCAAATTACATAAGTTCTAACACTACCGTCTGGCTTAAGTGTAGCAGTATCTAGACCTGGTACACTCACTTCGATATTTGCTTTTATATCCTTAAGTATGGTATGAAAACTAGTAAGTCTTTCTATCCATTGTGCCTTAGTGAAAGCGACTGTATCGTTAAATCCAGGTCCATGGAATTTAGCAGTATCAGAAACATAAGTTCCAAATTCAGCTAAGTCATTTTTAGCAAAAGCTTGTAAGGCCGACTCTACCACTTTTGCATTTTCTCTGAATTCAGCCATCATAGCATCATCTGAATTAGCAGTTGTTGTTGCTTGTGGATTTGTACAAGCAAATAATGAAATGGCTGTTGCCATTAATAAAATTGTTTTTTTCATAGATTGATTTTTATTTAGCATCGTATATTAC
>Ga0208787_1000664_pt1 | contig 15960 bp, 9 predicted proteins | sample Wag4_2014_7_11_FD_187362 | JGI IMG/M metagenome (GOLD analysis project Ga0208787, IMG submission 187362) | Fresh water microbial communities from Ohio, USA - Utica-2 Time Series HT 2014_7_11 (SPAdes) (version 2) | ecosystem: Environmental > Aquatic > Freshwater > Water tank | place: USA: Ohio... | reverse complement strand
CCATGTTGGAACGGTATCCGAGGCTTTTTTAACATTATAACCAGCTGATGCTATCAGAAAAGGAGCTGTTCCTCTGAAACTAAAAACCCTTTGCAGCTGAAGGTAAACAGGATAGGATTTGAAGCGATAAAAATCGACGGCAGTACCCAGACCATAATACCAGTTTTGCCTCTTTATGCCTCCCTGCAAACGGAGGTCTGCCGAGGGTTCAGTGGCACCAATTTGTAAACCCATTTCAGGTATTAGCCAGGGTTTCAATTTTTTCACCTGTGCATCCCCAATACTGCATTTCAACAGGAAAAATACCAGTATAAAATACCTGATCATTTGTCTGAGTTAATAGTGATGGAGGATTTGACCACAGGTTTTGCAGGGTTGCTGAAGTCTATCAGGTACAAGGCATCAGCTGCTGAAACCATAGCTATTGATCCAATTGCAATTGCATCGTATGCATTCATCCCTTTAAGATGCCCAAGTTGTCTGATGTTATTGACATCTGCAGCATTGAAAACCTTTACACCATCCGCACCATCGCAAATAAGTAGTATATCTCCAACCTTTGATAGACCATGCGGATTGGTAAGCGGATAAGATTTTAACAGCTTTGGTTTGGTAAGGTCAGCAATATCAACCACATCCAGCTGGTTGATGAAACCCTGACACTGCGTTCCGTTTCGGAGTGTTACAAAAGCATGTTTACCATCACTGATAACCGGATCACATACCCTGGCATGTGTAAACGTACCTATCTGTTTGGGTTGATCTTTGGCGGTAGCATCAAATATGAACATCCCTGTCATAGAGCCAATAAACAGGTTATTGCCAAAAGGAAAGATTGTTTCAATCCCCCAGTTACCGGTTGGAATATTCCTGATATACAATGGTCTTTCAGGAACGGATACGTCAAATACCTTCAGATCTGTGTTATCAACTGTATATAGTCTGTCTTCACGTAAGCCAAACCTGGCCATACTTCCTCCTGTTCCATTACTCGCGTTTCCCGATGCTGTGGCTGGCATGGCAAACATCATATCTTCTCTCCTGATACCCCAACCAAAATATTCTCCTTCTTCGAGTACGGTATCCACAGCTTGCCAATCTACGATGATTTTACCAGTATCATTGTCGAAATTGGGATAGTAACGCTGTGGAAAAACCCCAGTTACCACATGCTGAAGTTTTACCTGCTGTGGGTTACTGATATCTACTGCAACAAGGTCTGTGTACATATCAGCATAGAGGATATTTCCCCTAACAGCCATATCTACGGCTCCCGGGATATTCACAAATGCCACATTCTTGGGTGACGCTACATTGCGGATATCGATGATATGCACACCTTTATACAATTCATTGAGAAATGCGAAGCCATCTTTGTAGAATATCTTTCCAGGCGCAACAAGTTCAAGAGGTGTGCTGCTTTTGATATTCGCCTTTACTTCCTCCTTGGTTTTGTAAACTGGCTTATAGATTGTTGTTTTTCTGGCTACATTGTCTTTTAGGCAAGACTGAAAAGACAAGGCAATAAGAACAGCGATAGCCAATATATGTTTCATAGTACTTCTTTTCTGTTATGACTGCAAAGTTCCTTAAAAGGTTGCATATCCTGCAAAAAACAGGATAAACGGTTGTTGAAAGCACTGATTCCTTTAGATAAGCCTGTAATTGCGGAAAGCAAAAAACCGCCTTCCAGTTAGTTTTTCAAGCCAATACATGAATCTTTTTTTGAAACTGAACCGCTTCCTGCTGATGTCTATGTCTATCTGCCAGTTCTTTGCTGCAATTCTTTGCTGCATGACTTTGGGATGTGTACCCGAAAACTTTGCGAGTGAATCAAAATCATCATAGTTAAAAACTGTTTCCCTGGCTTCAAGTGCTGCCCTCATGGATTTACCCATCCAATTTTTGCTGAGTGTCCGCAGTTTTCTATCCATTTTTTCCGGCGATTTAACCCAGCCGTAGTGATAGACCTGTGCATCAATTAACCTGGATGGAAGTCTGTCTTTGATACCCATTCTAAATCCCTGCGCATCCTTAAAGGAGTGAATTCGGCTATCGTTTCGGATAATGCGTATCTCTTTGTTATACCATCTCCTGCTATCACCCACATAGTCGTAGGTACCATAAAAATGGAGGTATCCAAATACGAGACCCAATACGCGCTCGTCAGTTAGATATTTTTGGCAGGCCTTCTTTATGGCAGCATGATATTGCTCATGAACCACTTCATCACACTGGATGTAAAAACCCCAGTCGCTATCTTGCGCTATGGATTTAAAAGCTTTATCTGTTTCAACCGCCATTACCCTTCCACCTTGCAGCAGAGACAGGTCCCACTCCGTTTCAACAATCCTGATTTTATCTGACCCAATACCCCGAATCAAATCCAGGGTATCGTCGTCACTTTTACCTACCGCAACCACCATTTCATCCACAACCGGTAAAATGGAGGTGATGGCTTCTACTGCCGGATAATCATTGATAATAGCATTGCGGATAATCGTAAAACCTGAAATCTTCATTTTGCAAAAGTAGTACAGCGAAAGCGGAATCAATATTTTGGAGTCTTATCTTTAACTTGTTGCAGTATTAAAAAAATTAATATTCCCCTCCTGGCCAGGAGGGGAGTTTTTTGCCTTTTAATATTACAATACGTTTATCTTTAATCTCTTTATTTGAGTGGAAAATTAAACCATTATACTTGAAAAAAATAGTTACCAACCTCACCTTTTGGGTGCTGATTGCTATCACTGCAGGTGCATTACTGGGCCACTTCAATCCGACTGCTGCGCTAAAAATGGAGCCCTTGGGTAAACACTTCATTACTGTCATCAAATGGTTTATCAGTCCGATCATCTTCCTGACCATCACCCTTGGCATCAGTGGCATGAACGATCTGAAAAAGGTAGGACGCGTAGGTGGTAAAGCCATTCTCTATTTTGAAATCGTAACCACCCTCGCTTTGTTGATTGGAATCATAGTGGCACATTTCATACAACCTGGTGCAGGCGTAAATACTGATGCTATCAAAGGTGGTGATATTTCAAAATTTACATCAGGAGCCCAATCATTTTCCTGGTTGCAATTCCTTCTCGACAATCTGACTATTCAGGTTCTCCTGTTTTCCATCCTAACTGGCATACTGCTCAGTAAATATAGCGGAAAAGAAAAAATTATACATCCGCTCCAAATTACATCTCGCTATATCTTCAAAGCACTACATTTTGTAATGCTTTTTGCGCCTGTTGGTGCATTTGGTGGAATGGCTTTCACCATCGGCAAATATGGTATTGCTACACTGCTGCCGCTAGGCAAACTGATGCTGACCGTATACATCACCATGGCTGTTTTTGTGTTTGCCATCCTGGGTATGATTCTGCGGTACTATCAAATCAGCTTACTGAAGTTTCTCAATTACATCAAGGAAGAACTATTGATCGTGTTGGGCACTTCATCATCTGAAGCTGCCCTGCCATCGTTGATGGAGAAACTGGAAAAAATGGGGTGTGCAAAGCCTGTGGTGGGTTTGGTGGTTCCGGCTGGGTATTCATTCAACCTAGACGGTACAACCATTTACCTATCTATGGCCATTATCTTTCTGGCACAGGTATTTCATGTTGATCTTTCTTTGGCCCAGATGCTGACGATCATTGGTATTTTGATGGTAACATCAAAAGGGGCAGCAGGTGTTACAGGTAGCGGCTTTATTGTGTTGGCATCTACCCTTTCAGCAGTTCAAGTAATACCGGTGGAGGGATTGGCCCTGCTGTTGGGGGTTGATAAGTTCATGTCTGAAGCGAGAGCCATTACCAATTTCATAGGTAATGGGGTGGCAACAATTTTTCTTGCCAATCAGGAAAAAGCATTTGACAGAACCCGCATGGAACAGGCATTTTCAAAAGAGGTATATGAATATGCCCCAGAGGAAATCTGATCAATCCAACAATCACATATCTTTCTCACCAATCAAATCCCGGATAACCACAGAAGCTGCCGTGGCACCAAATACTGCAGGGAGATAAGAGATGGTTCCGTAGGCTGATTTTTTGAAATTTTTCCCATCAGTAAGCATCAGGCTTTCCTTGATATGCTTTTCAGGAGAAAAAACTGCTTTGATGCCTGAACGGATGCCATGCTGCTTCAGGTTTTTACGAATTTGCTGGGCAAAAGGACAATTGTACGTTTTTGAAATATCCACCACCTGTAACCTTGTTGGGTCTAGTTTTGCACCTGCTCCCATACTGCTTACTACACGAATGCCCTGCGCATGGGCTTCCCTCAGAAATGTAATCTTGGGAGTTATACTGTCTATCGCATCAATAACATAATCGGTTTTAACAACAAACAATTCCTGAACCATATCAGGATTTACAAATGAACGTACGACCGTCAATACTATCTCTGGATTGATGGCACGAAGCCGCTCTTCCATAATCAATGCTTTGGAAATACCATGGTTGGTAGACAATGCAGGTAACTGCCTGTTTCTGTTGGTTGGATCTACTACATCCCCGTCAATGATGGTCATCCTGCCTACTCCGCTACGTGCAATGAATTCTGCAGCAAAAGATCCCACACCACCTAATCCAACCACCATCACATGCTGTTTTGTTAGGTGCACCAGCTTTTCTTCACCTATGAGCAATTGCGTTCTCGACAACCAGGATGTATCCATCAATCATATATTTTTATGAGCGCAAATCTAAAGGAAGTCAGAATTTTATTCAGTATATTTAAGATAAAATCAGTTTACATGAGCCATATCAAAAATTCAAGAAGGGAGTTCTTGTCCCAAACAGCGCTCTTGGGTACAGGACTCTTTTTTTCTAATGACATCTGGGCCCTGTCAGAAACCAATAAAGCCTATAAGGTTTATCTTGGGGCCATTACTTATTCATTCAGGAGTATGCCCGGTACGATTGACGATCTGATAGGTTATTGCAAAGCGTGTGGCATCAATGCCATCGAATTGATGGGAGACCCAGCAGAAGCCTATGCCGGAAACCCATACGCATCAACCGGTCCAATGCGTCCACCAGCAGGAGGACAGCGCCCTCAGATGACAGATGATATGCGCAAATCTTTTGCAGAGCGAGCTGAAAAAACCAAAGCCTGGCGTGAAACTGTATCCATGGAAAAGTTTGTTGAGATAAAACAAAAATTCAAAGATGCGGGTGTTACGATCTACGCTTACAAACCCAATGCACTCGGTGAAAACAACAGCGATGCAGAAATTGAATATGCGATGAAAGCCGCTAAAGCATTGGGTGCAACTTCAGTAACAGTAGAAATACCCGGCAAACCTGCACACTCCAAAAGGCTCGGTGATATTGCAGCTAAACACAAAGTGTATGTTGGTTACCATGCCCACCTGCAGGCCACAGATACTGCCTGGGATGAAGCACTTTCACAGTCGCCTTATAATTCCATGAACCTCGACTGTGGACACTATATTGCTGCTGGAGGTAATAACACAAAAGAAAGTTTGCTGGCTTTGATTGAATCGAAACACGATAGGATAACTTCCATGCACCTGAAAGACAGAAAAAATAAAACCAATGGTGGTGCCAATGTTACCTGGGGAACAGGAGACACACCCATTGTGGAAATACTTCAATTGTTGAAGAAAAAGAAATATAAAATACCTGTTTCAGTAGAACTGGAATACGAGATACCGGCAGATTCCAACGCCGTTAAAGAAGTAAAGAGGTGCATCGATTACGCGAAAAAGGCGCTCAGTTGAGCGCCTTTTTTATAGTTGAGAACTATTAATTTAACCTATTTCCTTTGGCAGTCTTACTGTGGTACAATCCTGAAAACTGAACCTGGCCCTTCTATTCCTACATATATATAACCATCTTTTCCCATTTCAACATTTCTGGTTCTGCCCACATTCAAAAGTATTTTCTCCTGACTTACTACTTTATTATCTCTCATCACACAACGGTTGATGTGATTAAAACGGAGCGATCCCACAAGCAAACTTCCCTTCCAGGCTGGGTATTTATCACCAGTTACAAATGTCAGTCCACTTGGCGCGATAGAAGGAATCCAGTATGTTACGGGTTGTGACATACCTTCTTTTTTACTGATAGCTGAAATTGGTTTTCCGTCATAATTGATGCCATACGTAATTACAGGCCAGCCGTAGTTGGAACCTGACTGTACCAGGTTAAGTTCATCGCCACCTCTTGGTCCGTGTTCAGTTTCCCAGATAAGTCCGGTTACCGGATCCATGGTCATACCCTGTGGGTTTCTATTACCATAAGTATAGACAGAAGCTACTGCCTTACCTTTCCCTACAAATGGATTGTCTGCTGGAATGCTACCATCATCTTTGATGCGGTGAATCTTTCCTGGAGCTGTTTCTAGATCTTGTGGGAATACTTTTTCCTGCCCGCGCTCACCCATGGAAATAAAAAGGAAACCTTTTTTATCAAAAACAAGTCTTGAACCATAGTGGTGCTTTGTTGCAGTATAGGGAAGTCCTTCAAAAACTTCCTGATGCTCCACAAACTCGCCATTACGTAATTTACCACGAACAACAGCTGTTGTACCCAGGGTTTTACCATCCACTACCTTACTCTTTGAATAAGAAATATAGATCCATCCATTTTCCGAATACTTAGGATGAATGGTTATATCCAGCATGCCACCCTGACCTTCAGCATAAACAGCGGGGGTTCCTTTGATGGCAGTTTTGACCTTATTTTTATCAACATGATACAAAATACCATTTCTGTCTGTGATAAGGTAAGTCATATCCGGAAGTTGTTCAAAACCCCAAGGGCTCGTTAAACCAGTTGCAATGGTATCTAGTTTTACAGTGATACCGGCTGATTTGAAAATTGGCGGTCCATCAGTATTTTTTTTCTCTTTGGTGAAATCATATTGGGAAACAGTTTTCAAACTTTCCACAATAAGATCTGCTAACCCTTGAACATCTTTATCTGGAATTATCTCACCCCACGCAGGCATTCCGAAGTCAGTATATCCTTCTTTTATGCTTTTTACCAGTTCTGCTTTGCTGGTGCCATGCTTCCATTTTCTATCCACAAAAGCTTCTACTTTTTCACCATGACAAGATGCACATTTTTCTGTATAGATTTTTCGTGGATCATCCAAGGCTGCCTGATGATTTTCAGCATTTTTAAACTGCAGAAAAGCCATACAAATGGCTAATCCTGTTAAGAGCAATGAAATTTTATTAATTCTTTTCATTTGGAATATTTGTATAGCAATTTACTGAATAATTCCTAATCACTATTCCAAAAAAAGCCCCGCTCCAAAAAGAGCAGGGCGGTCACTGTTCATGAGAAACGATAACTTAATCAGGAATCTTATCTAACGGTGCTACATTCTTTTCAGAACCGGAATAACCCAGATTCTGATTCAGTACTGCAAGACTGTTGGCAAGTACTGCCGGCCTTGGCACTGGCCACAACACATGATATGGACTCATGGTATAGGCATCCCCACGTACGTTTTTGATATTCTTTCCGTAGAAATCATTTTTCGCCATTACACGGTCAAAATAGAAGTTCGCTTGTGAAAAGTTGTTAAGACTATACGTCTTTCCGTTGTAAGACTTACCTGTCTTAGCAAATGTAAATGCTACACGGGTCAACTCTGTTTTACGTGGCTCTTCGTAATACAATTCACGGGCACGTTCATCCAATATGGTTCCAATATCCACCTGACCAGCAGTATATGGAGCGCAATTGGCTCTTGTTCTTACTGCGTTTACATCAGCAGCTGCATTGGCAGCATCGCCTTTCCACCAATAAGCTTCTGCCCTGAGGAGGTGTGTTTCAGCAAGACGGAATATATACCAATCAGAATTACCTCCCTGGAAAGGATACCTGATCTCATCTTCCACATACAGCTTGTAATGTGGCCATGAGAACCAAGTACGAATGGTATCACCACCGCTCACGAGTAATGTACCGGTTGGGCTGTAAAGAGATAATCTTTGGCCATAATAAGGAGATTTCCCTTTCAACGTTCCTTCATTGTTGTAAACGAGGTTTTCCATGTTCATCCAGTTGCCTGAAACGGTATCATGACGCCAATCGTTAGCATCGTCCCAAATATATCTGGTAGAATATGGAGTTGCACGACAGCGACCGATACCGCGACCAAAATTAGCCATGTGGTCGAATTCAGCTCTTACTGCCAACATACCTGATTTACCGTCTGGCGTGATGATGGCTGCAGAAGAGAAAAACGGTAATGCTTGGCGCATTGAGGAAGTACCTGTTGATGTGGCAGAAGGATCACCGTAACGGTCAATTACAGAAAATAATACTTCTGTATTGGCTGCAGAATATTTATTAGACCTTCTGTGCAAATCCCAAATAACATTTTTATTAGCATTACCAGCGTCGATGCCAAACCTATTCCTCATCAACTTGTATGAGCCATTGTTGATTACCTGACTGGTAGAAGCGATGGCGCCATCAAAATCTGCCAGTGAGAGCTGAACCTTGGCAAGTAAGTGATAAACAGCACCCCTGTTGATATCACCCTTGTTCCCTGTCCAGGGAACATGCTGGGCTGCGAACTCAAGATCAGTCTTCAAACGCTGCAAGATAACGTCACGCTTGACAGATTGGAAATCCAATTTCGCTTCAGTCAATTCTTTGAAAGTGGCAGGTACATCACCAAACTGGTTAACAAGTCTGTAATAGGCATAAGACCTGTAGAAATTTGCTTTACCAATGATGACGTTCTTGGCAGCATCCGTTATACCCTTTACATCCGTTATGCGGGTGGTAATGGTATTTGCAAGTCTGATTACAACGTACCAACGTTCCCAGTACCAACCAATCCGGTTGAAGTCTGCGCTGTTGAGATTGGCATCTGGAGTGATGAGGAAATTCAGGTTTACAGCAGGACCGAATTTATCTGTTGTTCCTTCCACTGCCACCTCTGAAAATATATTTTCAGTGATGATGGGATGGCCATCTCCATAAAATTCATCTCTCACCTGACGGGCAATAGCAGCAAGACCTGCATTGAAACCTTTTTCATCCACCAGAGTATTCTCTGGAGAAAAGAAGGAAAGGGGTTTGGGTGTGAGCCAATCCTTGTTACAGGACTGGGTCATGAGCAATACCACAACCAGGGAGGCCAGGTATTTTGTTAATCGGTTTAATTTCTGCTTCATATCAAATCATTTGAATGTTTCTGCTAAGTATTAGAGAGTAAGGTTGATACCAAAAGTGCCATAAGAAGGTGTGAATCCTTTGTTTTCTGGATCAAAGTATTCCCATGGACTTACAGTAAGCGCATTCTGAATATTGAAATACAATTTCAAACTCTGGAATTTCATCTTATCAGTTATTCGCTTAGGCATAGTGTAAGCAAGGCTCACGTTGTTTACGCGAACAAATGAAGATTTTCTCCAAATATTAAAACCAATTCCCGAACCCCTTGATGACATCATACGGGCATAATCATCAATCTGGTTACTAGGCGTCCAATAAGGACGTTTGTAGAATTGAGAACGATCATAGAAACGATCCACATTTGCCGCTTCATTGAACTGTGAAAGCTGTCCGAATCTTCCATAAAGTTGGAAAGATACATCCCAATTCTTGTAGAGCGTGAATTCATTCCTCAGGTTGATATTGAACTTAGGCGCTGTTTGCCCCAGGAACACCCTGTCGTCAACGGTGAACTTACCATCCTTGTTGATATCATCCAATTTGAAGTCTCCAGGAGCAAAGCCATATGATTTTGCAGTTGCAGCTTCTTCTACTTTCCAAACACCCAATACGCGGAAGTCCCATACTGTGTTGATATTCTGGCCAATGAACCAACCATTTGCGCGATCATCCTGCTCAGTAAGTACGGTATTACCACTTGCATCTGTAACAGGTACTTTACCATAAAGACTGATAATCTCATTCTTATTGCTCCACAATGCAAGGCTTGTTCTCCAAACAAAATTGTTTGTCTTCAGGTTTTCCGTATTCAAGCTAAACTCGAAGCCAGAGTTGTCAACTTTACCCAAATTGGTTACAACACTGGCAAATCCTGTAATGTTGGGTAATGCCCTGTTTACGAGCAAATCACTTGTATTACGGATGTAATAATCCACAGCACCTGAAATTTTACCGCCTTTCAAACTGAAATCAAATCCGAGGTTAACAGAACGCTGTCTTTCCCAGCGCAGATTTGGATTGGCCATGTTTACTGTGGCAACAGCGCCCAGAGGTACGTTAACACCACCTGGTGATGTATTCAGATAATTGGCAGATGAAAGCTGAGCAAGGGCAGCATACCGACCAATTTCCCTGTTACCATTTTCACCATAAGAAATACGTGCCTTCAGGTAATCAAGAACGTTAAGCGCTTTTTGCATGAATTTCTCATCTGTAACAACCCAACCCAATGCTGCAGACGGGAAGGTTGCACGGGGGTTGCCTTGTCCGAATGCAGAATATCCATCACGACGGGCTGTGAGGGTGAGGAGGTACTTATCATCATAACCATAATTTACCCTTCCCATCAACGCATCACCAGTTTGATATTGGTCGTTTGCACTGAAGTTTTTGATTGAAGCTGCCTGAATACCATTCCAACCGAGGTTGTCGTTTGGTGAATAGTTCTCAGCACTTATAGTATTGGAGAAGAAGAAGAATTCTTCTGCGTTCAGTAGTGCAGTTGCATCAATAGAATGCTTACCGAATTTCTTGTTCCACATCAAGAGGTTATCAATCTGCCATTGATAGGTCCTGTCCTCTCTTCTGGATGTGATACCACCACGGCTTTCAAGCAATGGACGCTTTGAAGAGATATGTTGGTAGTTCTGGACCCATTCGAATCGGGGTGTGAAATTGACTTGATAAGAAAACCCTGCTGGCAATTTACCCTTGGCATATATTGAACCAAAAAGGTTATTGAACTTCAACATACGTTTTACATAGTAAGGAGTCATCAGTGGGTTGGTATTGTTTCCCACGTCATCATTGGCACTTGCACGGAGGCGCCCATCTGCCTGAAACAAACTACCGAAAGGTGAAGTACCGAGCATATCACCGATACTAACAGGAGTTTGCCCCTCATCCCTACTGGCAAACTGCATATTCAAGCCGATCGAAAGGAACTTAGCTACCTCGGTTTCAAGGTTTAACCTTGTCCTCAAAGTCTTGAATTGCTCACCTTGAGCCATACCGGTATTCTCATAATACCCGTAAGATGAATAATAATTTGTAGCGCCGGCCTTACCTGAAACACTCACGGTATGGTCTTGCTGGCGGCCATCTTTGTTGAGAATAAGGGATTCCCAGTCTATAGGGGTGTTATTTTTGTAACTTTCCTGAGAAATGGCTGAAGTTCCCTGATTACCACCAGCCCTATTCAACCAAACAGCAACAGGATCTGAAGTAGCAGGATTACCACCGAGTGCAAGCCACTGTGCCACTGAAAAATCACTTGGCAATTTACGGGGGTCAACAGCCCAATATTTGATACCTGGCTTGGAAGTAGAATCAAATCCACGCTGACTCCAAATAACATCAGAACGCCAGTCGAAAAACTCATCAGGACTCAACAAACCAGGCCAGCGGGAAATCCTGTTGAACGCATAGTTGGAGTTAACTGTGATAACAGGCTTACCTGCCTTACCACGTTTTGTGGTTACCAGGATTACACCATTCGCAGAACGCGCACCAAATACCGCTGCAGAGCTCGCATCTTTCAATACGTCTACAGTCTGGATATCATTGGGGTTGATGTCTGAAAGGTCACCAGGATAAATTACCCCGTCAACCACAATCAACGGTGAAGTTGAAGCTGTGAGTGAAGCACGACCCCTAACTTGCAGTGAACCACCACCTTTAGCTGAAGCATTGAATCCTACGTCCAGACCTGGTGCATTACCCCTGAGCATATCCTGCACAGAACGGGGATTCTCATTTTCGAGCTGAGTGGCCTTTACCTGAGCAACAGCACCAGTAAGGTCTTTCTTCTTGGCAGTACCGTAACCAATTACAACCACATCTGTAAGCTGGTTTACCTGCTCACGCATGGTTACCTTGCCGGCTGATTTGGCAGCAACCTCTTCTGTGATGTAACCACTGAAGCTTATTTGCAATACTGCGTTATCAGGAACATTCTTTAAACTGTACTTACCATTTTGATCTGTTACTACAGACGAACGGGTTCCCTTGATTGTAACAGTTGCTCCGGCAAGAGGTGCGTTTCGAACATCCGTTACAGTACCTGTAACGTCTACCGGGGGGAAACTGAATTTCTCAGACTTAAGTAGTCCTACAGCTGACTTTTTCTCGGCATTAACCTGTATTACCATCAGCGTAAATACGCTGAAAATGGCAACAGACAGGATTCTGCCCATGCTTTTTTTTCTCATGACTAAGCGTCGTTTTGGTTTAATAATCTGAAAATGCAGTTTCAAGTTAAGTTGATTTTATCACTAAAATGTGGATAAAAGGTGTTTTTTGCGAAAACGTTTTCAGTAATTTTTTTTAAAAATGATGCAGCGTTTATTTTTTGTTTGTCACCAAACAGGGTGGTTTTATCTGAAATAACTAAATTACACCATTAACTTAATTGCATGCAATCACTCAAGAATCAAATGTTTACATTAATTCTGCTGGTCATATCCTTGTCTGGGACGGCCCAATCTATACCCTCCCCCAAGGAGCATTTTGGTTTCAATATTGGCGACAACTACATGCTCGCCAACTATTCCAAAACTGAAGCTTATTTCAAAAAATTGGATGCCGCCTCTGAACGTGCCATCCTTACCAGTATAGGAAAAACAGAGGAAGGCCGTGATCAGTTTATGATGATCATCACATCTCCCGAAAATCACAAAAATCTGAAGCGGTATCAGGAAATTTCACAACAAATGGCAAGAGCAGACGGACTGTCTGACGAAATGGCCAGATCCCTCGCTGCCCAGGGTAAAGCAGTGGTATGGATCGATGGTGGTTTGCATGCCACTGAAGTTGTAGGGGCCCATCAGTTGATTGAGCTTGCCTATCAGCTCAACAGCAGGAATGATGAGGAAACAAAGTTTATCCTGGATAATACAATCATTCTGATGGTGCATGCCAATCCTGACGGACAGGAACTGGTATCAGACTGGTACATGCGGAACAGTGACACAACAAAAAGAACCACCAGCTTTCTACCCCGGATGTATGAAAAATATGCCGGTCATGACAATAACCGGGATTTTTACATGCTCAATCTAAAAGAAACCCAAAACATGGGCCGCCAACTTTTCATCGACTGGATCCCACAAATCATGTACAACCACCACCAGACTGGTCCTCCGGGAGCTGTAGTGGCTGGCCCGCCCTTCCGAGATCCCTTCAACCACGTTTATGATCCACTGGTTATGACAAGCCTTGATGCCGTTGGTGCTGCGATGATCAACCGGTTAAACGCAGAAGGTAAACCCGGTTTTACCCAACGGGCAGGATCTCCATATTCAACATGGTATAACGGAGGCTTGAGAACAACAACGTACTTCCACAATATGATCGGATTGCTCACTGAAATCATCGGTTCACCAACACCTTCAAGCATTCCGCTGGTTCCTTCCCGTTTAATTCCAAGCAGCGCCAATCCAAATCCGATCACGCCGCGCAAATGGTATTTTCGCAATTCAATTGATTACTCCGTTTCCATGAACTATGCAGTACTGATGTATGCAAGTCGTCACCGAGACGAACTGCTTTTCAATATCTACAGAATGGGTAAAAATGCCATTGAAAAAGGAAGTAAAGACAGCTGGACACATTACCCTAAACATGCGGATGCCATCAATGAACTTTTCAAAAAAGAACAGGCTGCCAAAACATCGTCAAATGCGGAGGGAACTGTACCTCAAGGATGGGGCAGAAATATCAGCAACATCCCCATGAAGCATTACGACAGTATCTTCAAAAATCCCAGGCTTCGTGATGCCAGGGCATATATTATCCCCGCAAATCAAGGCGACTTCACCACGGCAAAACGTTTTCTCAATGCACTGATCAGAACAGGTGTAGTTGTTCATGAAGCAGAAAACGGATTTACACACAACAACAAATCATACCCTGCTGGTTCCTATATCGTTAAATGTGATCAGGCTTTTCGTCCGCATATTCTTGATATGTTTGAACCCCAGGACCATCCCAATGATTTCCAGTATCCTGGCGGACCACCAGTACCGCCTTATGATGCTGCAGGCTGGACTTTGGCTTATCAGATGGGCGTTTCGTTTGACAGAATACAAGACGCGGTTGAAGGTCTGTTTAAAGCCCTGCAACCAGGAGAACTGATCCCACTTACTGGCAAACAGGACGCCGGTGCAGCCAAAGCCGGTTACTTATTGAGTGCAGCTAACAACCATGCTTATAGCGCTGTAAATGGTTTACTCAGTGAAAATATTCCGGTTTTCATCACAACAGCTGCCATAAAAGATGCACCTGCGGGTTCATTCTTCATTCCACAATCAGCGAAAGCAAAAGCATGGATATCACAAAATGCTGTTGCAAGAGGTGCTGATGTGGCAGTACTGGATAAAAAACCTACAGCAATGAAACCACTTCAAGGTGCACGCATTGCACTGTGGGACACTTATGGAGGATCGATGCCTTCAGGCTGGATGCGCTGGATTATGGAGCAATTTCATTTCAAGGCAGAGATCATCTACGCCCAGGATATCGACAAAGGTGACCTTATCAGTAAGTATGATGTGATTCTTTTTGTTGGCGGAGCCATGCCTTCTGTTAATGGTATAGCGAGGAATTTCGGTAACCCAAAACCAGAAGATATTCCCGAGGAATACAGGAAAACCACGGGTAGCATCTCCGTTTCAAAATCTATTCCTGAATTGAAAAAATTCATGGAATCAGGTGGTAGAATCGTAACAATTGGAACAAGCACCACACTGGCTTATCACCTGAAACTTCCAGTAAGCAACGCACTTACAGAAACAGTTAACGGAAAGGAAAGAGACTTACCGAATGAAAAGTTTTACATACCTGGAAGTGTCATGCAGATTACAGTTGACAACAGTTTGCCAGCCGCATGGGGCATGGGTAACAAGGCCGACGTTTTGTTTGATGACAGTCCCGTCTTCCACATCAACCCAGAAGCTCAAGCTGCAGGCTCCATCAAGCCAATAGCCTGGTTCAATTCTGAGAATACACTCCGAAGTGGTTGGGCATGGGGACAATCCTACCTGAAAGATGGCATCGCCGCATTTTCAGCACAGGTTGGCAAAGGGACTTTACTGGCATTTGGACCGGAAATAACTTTCAGGGCACAATCGCATGGAACTTTCAAGTTGGTTTTTAATCAGTTGTATAAATAGTTATGAGTTGTGGGTTATGAGTTGTGGGTTTTGGATAACGAGCTCTGATAGAAGACAGGCAATGGTTTCAAACTGTTGCCTGTTTTTATTTGCAAACGTTTGTTGTATATAATTTCTGTTGCACCACCTGACACACAATCCTACTTGAGACCCATTCATCCCTAACTTTGTTTATTGTTAACTGTAGCTTTTTCCTCAAAACTTGTCACTTGTCACTCGTCACTTGTCCCTCATCCCTCATCCTTCATCCCCAAACCCGCCATATGTCCAAAGCCAAATTATCATTCGCTCAAATAATCAACATGAATGTCGGATTCTTCGGCATTCAGTACTCGTTTGGTTTACAACAAAGTGCCGTTAACCCCATATACGACTTCCTGGGTGCCAAACCTGATGAAATTCCTTGGTTAAACCTGGCTGGTCCGCTCACCGGCTTGCTGGTTCAACCCATTATCGGAGCTCTTAGTGATAAAACCTGGCACCCCAGATGGGGTAGGAGAAAACCTTACTTCCTGATCGGTGCCATGATGTGCAGCCTCGCACTTTTTCTTTTTCCCTTCAGCTCTGAATTGTGGATGGCAGCAGGATTGTTATGGATTTTGGATGCCGGCAACAATACG
>Ga0208787_1000660_pt1 | contig 16031 bp, 11 predicted proteins | sample Wag4_2014_7_11_FD_187362 | JGI IMG/M metagenome (GOLD analysis project Ga0208787, IMG submission 187362) | Fresh water microbial communities from Ohio, USA - Utica-2 Time Series HT 2014_7_11 (SPAdes) (version 2) | ecosystem: Environmental > Aquatic > Freshwater > Water tank | place: USA: Ohio... | reverse complement strand
GCTTTATAATGTGCTGCAATGGCTTCTTCACCTTTAACGCCCACTTGAGCCATTAAAGATGGATTGGTTGTTACACCATCTAAGATGCCTAAATCATTGGCTTCTTTAATTTGTGCCAAATTGCCTGTGTCGATAAAAAATTTCATATGGTAGGTTTATAGTTATAAAAATAATGCCACTTGATCATATAAAAATATAAAAAAGTGGCAGGCTACTCACATCGCACCGCTCAACCGCCTATCCTTGCTGTATTCCTACCCTGGGGAGTTTCAGCAGGAGCTGGTCGTGTAAGACCTGCCGGAGCGAAGGTAGTAAAAACAGATTGGTTTTCCTACCAATTTTGAGTCGAATTCAGGCTGGAATACCCAATAATTTGATCATATCTACTACCAGGAGCCCTATAATAAACAAAAATGGTATAGCTATTTTCGGTCTCCCAATGATCCCCCTCTGTCCACATAAAATCATGTAATCTATTCGGAGATTGGTCGGACCTTAATATATAATTGTAACTATAATATCCCTGCTTTAGATTCAGCCATTTTTCATATTGTTTACTTGCACTATTCCAATGCAAACGGGCATTGGAATCTAATACATTACCAGTAAGGGCTCCAGCTAGAAACAATGTTTTTGCTTCATAGGGTTCACCATTTTTAGGAAGATATGTAAACAATACTAGGGCATAATCATTTTGATCTTCGGAACGGATGGACTCGATATTACTAATAACAAATTGTCCATTCAAATCTCTAAATGTAAAATAAGGGAGCGTCGCCCTCGACTGGTCTGGTTTTAAAATGATCCTTGAGCCATGTCCTAACTGTTGAATGGCAGCAATTCGGTCTGTTTTGAACCTTAGATTTTGTAAGTCTAACCACCTAGCCTCTTTTCCTGCAGGAAAAACAAAATCCCTGTCTGCATTGTATTCCATTTGATTACCTCTAATAAAACTAGGCGTATTGGACATCAACATGTCACTAAATCTGGTATTTTGTATGACTGCAACATGTAGTAGTTCTTGTTGAAGTAGTTGAATTTTTTTGACATCCAATTGCAGTTGAATTTTTTGATGTGATTTTGAAATGGCTTCATCAAAAGGTTCTTGAATACTAGCGGTGACTGGCACTTCCTGTTCTACTACAAAAAAACGTTTTGTAAAAACCAATTCATTAGACCTACCCTGTCTATATACTTTCATTAAATAATTACCCGACTTAGTTGGTCTACATGATACCGTTGGAAAAGTAAAACTATAATGATAATAGGCTTGTTGCGCTATAGATGATATGGTATAGTCTCTGATATTATTTTGCGTGAGTCCTTTGGTATAATCAAATGGATTCAATGCAACAGGTTGCAGGTGCTTATCCATTAATTCTATCATGTAATAATATTGTTGGTAATTAGCAGATAAGTCGTCGAATTGTATCAATAATTCGTCTTGGGTATTCAATCCAATGACTGGTATTGCCAAAGGCTTTCCTTTAGGATAAATCATGACCGTTTGGATGGTTGTATCCAATATTTTATCCACTTGCGCTATAATTGGCGATGTGAAAAAACATAAAAAAATAGGAAGTATCCAGTTTTTCATAAAGATTGATTACAACTACGAAACTAAGTTGAATGTGCTAATTATAAAGATAAAAAACTAGATTTGATTAAAATTAACAGTTGAATACAGCCTTTGAAATAGCTAAAAGAATTAGTTTTTACAAACAAAAAAACTACACGCGATTTATAGTTAGGTTATCTATCGCGGCAACTGCCATTAGTGTGGCTGCTATTTTACTCACTTTTTCAATTGTGAATGGGTTCCAGTCAACCATTAGCAGTAAATTATACTCCTTCTGGGGACATATTCAAATTAGTGCCATCAATGGTGCCAACCTGAATGATGACGATCAGGAATTAAAAAAAATAAAGACCATTTCGAATATACAATCCGCTTCCGCCTTTTTAAACCAAACTATGGTACTTGCTAAGGATATAGAGATTGAAGGCCTCAATGCAAAAGGCATTGCCGATTTTTCTAGTATCCCAAATTTGATTCAAGGCAGATTGATTCAAAGCAATAGTCCATCCCCTGCAAAAGAAATTGTACTCTCAAAAAACATTGCTTCTAAATTACATATTGACATTGGAGACGAAGTAAAACTTTACTTTTTTCAAAATAATCAGGTGCAAGAAAGAAAATTAATGGTGGTTGGACTTTTCCATTCTGGTATCGAAGAGTATGATCTAAAAAATGTATTTGTAGATATTCGTTTATTACAGCAAATGATTCAAACACCTGCAGCAATTACAGGCTATCAAATTAATTTAAAGGACTTGGGTAAAATTGCCGAAACACAAAAAGAAATTCAATCCATTATACCTGATAATTGGGTGAACAATGCAAGTACCAATCTTTATCCTCAACTTTTTGATTGGATACAAGTGCAAAATATCAACAGAAACATAACTATTATTATTATGCTCTTGATAGCTGTTGTGAATTTAATCACTTGTTTATTGATTTTATTATTGGAGCGCATTCCAATGATTGGTAGCTTGAATGCAATGGGCGCAACACATTCCATGATCCAAAAAGTATTTCTGTATCAAGCAAGTTTTATTGCATGGATTGGTATTAGCCTTGGCGTATTAATTGGCATTGGACTTTCATTGCTCCAATTAAAATTTCAGTGGATACATTTAGACGAGTCTGCTTATTTAATAGATACACTTCCTATTGAGATTCAGACATTACAAGTCATAGCTGTGGTTGTTGGAACAGCCATCGTCTGTTATTTGTCTTTTCTTTTACCAACCATTTGGATTAAAAAAATTAGTCCTGCAAAAGCAATTCGATTTGACTAATGTTGCCATTTTGCTAGAATAATACCAGTTGCTACAGCAGCATTTAAGGATTCAGCAGCACCATATTTTGGAATCGTAATTGGATCTGTAATCAATTCAAAAAGTGGAGATCGAATCCCTTTTGATTCATTACCTATCAACAATATACCTTCTTTGGCTAATTTTATTGATTGTATGGACTTTCCTTCAAGCACTGCACCATAAATAGGCATTTTGGAGGATTGGATCAATCCAGCTAAATCTGCCACAATCACTTCCACTCTTAAAATACTTCCCATGGTGCTTTGAATCACTTTTGGATTATAGCTACTTGCGGTATCAGCACTTACAATAATTTGGTCTAGACCGAACCAATCTGCAGTGCGAATAATAGTGCCTAAATTTCCTGGGTCTTGAATACCATCAAGAAATAAGGTGAATTTGCCCTTTAAATTTAGGGGGGCTTTAAATTGTTTTTTCTCAACCAATGCCAATACTTGATTCGCCTTTTGTAATTGGGTTAATTTATTTAATTCAAAATCGGCTACCTCCGTCACATAATGTGGCTTAAAGGGTTGACTTTCGATCCATTCTTTGGTCGCATAAGCTTGTCGAATCACCCATTCTGAAGCCATCAGTTCTTCCATCATCTTTGGTCCTTCGATGATAAAAACAGATTCTTCTGCCCAATGTTTTTTATGGGCAAAAGATTGGATATATTTGAGTTCATTCTTATTGATCATGCATATGCATTTAGGGAAAGTTAAAATTATTCGATTCTCATCAAGTTTGAGTCTATTCAGCCTTTTATTTTTTTTAAGCAGCTGCGCAGATTTGAAAATGGCTATAGTACGTAATTACCCTAAGGAAAAGGCCTTCATTTACAATAATAAAATCATCGTCAAAGACGCAATCACAAAGAACAATGCCAAGGAACTCACTATTGCATTGGATAATTATTGGGATGATAGTATCAAAGTGCTTAAAATTCGACAATATGGTATTTTTAATACTATCATAAATCCTAAAAGCTACCAGCCCGAAAGAATGAGTAGGTCCATACAATATATGTCCAACTTTTTAGCATCAGAGGGCTACCATCACCCTATTTTAACCCCAATAATTAGGACAGATACAGTCAAAAAAGAATGGAGAACGACTGTAACAATGGAAGTCGAACTCAATAAAAAAACTTTGTTAGATACCATTATCTTTCAGTTATCAGATCCTATTTTACAAAATATCGCAATAAAAAATAGTCAATATAGTTACTTAAAAAAAGGACAAGCTTTTTCTGACGAAAGCATCAATAATGAATTAGATAGATTGGTAGCTTTATTTAGAACGAACGGATTTTTTAATTTCACCAAAGAAAAAATATTTGCAGAAGTAGATACAATCGATGCTTCCTTAATGGTATTACAGCTTGATCCACTCAATCAAATTACACAGATAACCGAAGCAAAAGAAAAGAAAAATCAAAATCCAAGTTGGAAAATTAGTATCCAATTAAGAAACCTAACAAAAGACATCACAAAGCAATATAGCATTGGTCAACAATTGTTTTATAGTGACATTGCTATATTAGATATACCAGACAGTTTGCTCATCAACCCTCCAGTAAAAAGAGATACACTAAATAATCTTGTGCATCTTTATACCATTCCAAAATTTAAATCTGCGCTGTTTAAAGAACAAGCTTTCATTCAAAAAGGCAGCTTATTTAATGAAGCAAGCTATTACCAAACACTCAATAATTTTAGTAGTCTTGGAGCATGGCAACAAGTAGATGGAAGAACCACTTTGGTCAATGATAGCGTTTATCTTCATTATTTTTTAGTTCCAAATCCGAGAAGAAGTATCAATTTTGATATTGAGGGTAGTAGAAATACAGCACAACTTGGATCAGGTAATTTATTGGGTCTATCCACCAATATGACTTACAGAGACAAGAACGTTCAAAGAAAAGCAATCCCTTCTATTACGAGTCTTAGACTTGGTGTGGAATTGAATTTAAGCAGTGCAGGCAATCTAGCACAAACTTTATTGTGGAATGTGGGTCAAACATATAGCTACCCTAATTTATTAATTCCATTTGTAAAAAAAGAAGCTAAGGAAAATCAAAACGTTAAATCGAACTTCTCTATTTATGGTTCCTATATGGACCGTCTAGACTTCTACCAATTAAAATCTTTCACAACCAATTGGGGATATGAGTGGAAAAAAAATAAAAATAGCAAACAACAAGTCATTAACTATCGTCCATTGAATATTGAACTTTATTTATTGAATAAGTTTTCTAAACTAGACAGCTTGCTGATTTTAAACCCCTTTTTAAGGTCTTCATTTAACGAGGGTAATATTGTGAGTCAATCCTTGAGCTATACCAATATTGGCAATTCTTCCAAACATCCACGTCAACAAGAATATTTACGTTTGGGTATCGAAGAAGCCGGTGGATTACTTGGACTTTCACAAAAATTAACGAATAATTTTTATCGTTATTTAAAATTAGAAGCAGAATACAGGTCTACCTATAAGTACGATAATTCAGAAATTGCTTGGAGATTAATGGGTGGCTGGGGCAATAATTACAATAGCAATGCAAGACTGAGTGGGCAGTTGCCTTTCTTTAAACAATTTACAGCAGGAGGCCCATACAGCATGCGTGCCTGGGGCTTAAGACAACTTGGATTAGGAAGTTCTACTTTTTATGATACGAGTGCATCACGTCAAAATTTTGACCGCTTTGGTGACCTGCAATTAGAAGCTAATTTTGAATACCGATTTACATTTTTACAACTTGGGTCCTACAAAATTGGGTCTGCTCTATTTACAGATATGGGTAATGTCTGGAATACAAGAGATTTAGGTAACGACCTAAATGCAGGATTTAAATTAGACCGATTGTATAAAGACCTTGCTATTGCAGTTGGAACTGGTTTACGTATGGACTTTGACTATTTTATTATCAGAATCGACTTTGCCTTAAAGATGAAAGACCCTACTCGACAAAATAACAATGGCTGGTTGAATTTGAGTGATATTAAATGGTCGGAAATTAAACCCAATGGACTAAAAGTAAATAATTACGCTTGGCAATTTGGAATTGGATTACCCTTCTAACAATGTATTTATTTCTTGTTCTAGCGCTTCCCAATGCATGGCATCTTCTACATTGAATGTTCCAATTTTTGTACGTCTTAAACCACTCATATAAGCACCCACACCAAGTGCTTGACCAAAATCATGCACCAAGCTTCTTATATAAGTACCTGTTGAACATAGGACCCTGAATTCAACAGTTGGTAAATCTATTTTTGTGATTTCAAATTGTTCAATGGTGATTTGTCTAGGATCTACTTTTACTTCGATGCCTTGTCGGGCAGACTCATACAATCGCTTCCCATCTTTTTTGATCGCAGAATGTTGTGGAGGCATTTGTAAAATAGTCCCAATGAATTGTTTTGTTGCATCCTGTATTGCTAATTCCGTAATCGTATCTATTGATTTAAAATTTTCAGGTTCCTGTTCTAAATCATAGGAAGCAGTTGTGGCACCAAGCACTAAACTACCTGTGTATTCTTTTTGCATACCCATAAATTCATTGATCTGCTTTGTAAACTTACCCGTACAAATAATCAATAACCCAGTTGCTAAAGGATCGAGTGTGCCCGCATGTCCAACTTTCATGATTTTTGTCAACCACCTCACTTTTTTGACCATATCAAATGAAGTCCAATTCAATGGCTTATCAATCAACAAAACCTTGCCTTCTAAAAAAGGGGTAAGTGCTGGAGGGATGGGCTTCTGTTTCATGTTACTTGTAACTTAAATACTAGTAAGCACGTGCAAATAAAACTCTTTGCACAGAAGGTTTTCCTGTTAAAATACAAGTACCCGCTTCTTGTTCATTATTCAAAGGAATACAACGAATCGTTGCCTTAGTCATCTCCTTGATTTTATCTTCGGTTTCTGGAGTTCCATCCCAATGCGCAGAAACAAATCCTGCCTTAGTGTCTAGTGTTGAAATGAAATCATCCCAGCTATCTACTTTTGTAATGTGTTCGTCTCTATATTTTTTAGCACGATTGAATAAATTAGATTGAATATCTAATAATAATTGTGAGACAGTTTCAGTAATGCCATCCATTGACACGGTTATTTTTTCTTTGGTATCACGACGTGCAATTTCTACTTGATTATTTTCTAAATCACGTGGACCCACAGCGATTCTTACTGGTACACCTTTTAATTCATACTCAGCAAATTTCCAGCCTGGTCTTTGGTTATCAGAATCATCATATTTTACACGGATACCTGCTGCTTTAAAAGAAGCAACCATCGCATGTACTTTTTCATCCAATAATGCTTTCTGTTCTTCCCCTTTAAAAATGGGCACAATCACTACTTGTAAAGGTGCAATACGTGGCGGTAATACCAAACCTTCGTCGTCACTATGTGTCATCACCAATCCACCAATTAATCTGGTACTCACACCCCAAGAGGTGGCCCATACATAATCTAAAGTATTGTTCTTATCACTGAATTTTACATCAAATGCTTTTGCAAAATTTTGTCCTAAGAAATGTGAAGTACCTGCTTGAAGCGCTTTACCATCTTGCATCAAAGCCTCAATACAATAAGTATCTTCGGCACCTGCGAATCTTTCGTTAGGCGTTTTAACACCTTTGATTACAGGCATGGCCATCCAATTTTCTGCAAAGTCTGCATAGACATCTAACATTTTTACAGTTTCTTCGATCGCTTCTTCTTTGGTGGCATGTGCAGTATGTCCTTCCTGCCATAAAAATTCTGCCGTTCTTAAAAACAATCTCGTCCTCATTTCCCATCTTACCACATTGGCCCATTGATTCACCAAAATTGGCAAATCACGATAAGATTGAATCCATGTTTTATAGGTATTCCAAATAATTGCTTCACTGGTAGGACGAACAATCAACTCCTCCTCTAGTTTCGCTTCTGGGTCCACCATCAGCTTGCCTTTATTGTTTGGGTCAGTTTTTAATCGGTAATGGGTTACAATCGCACACTCTTTTGCAAAGCCTTCTGCGTTTTTTTCCTCTGCCTCAAATAAAGACTTAGGCACAAACAAAGGGAAATAAGCATTTTCATGCCCTGTATCCTTAAACATTTTGTCTAATGTTGCTTGCATATTTTCCCATAAAGCATAACCATATGGCTTAATCACCATACAGCCTCTTACCGCACTATAATCTGCTAGTGACCCTTTTAAAACGAGGTCATTGTACCACTGTGAATAGTCCTGTTGTCTTGTCGTTAGTTCCTTTGCCATTTTCTGAAAATTCTTAACATTTTAAATTGTAACAAAACCTTTACTATTAACGTTCTATGTTTTAAACTTTGTTACCTTTAGGATGTCAAATGTATGCAAAATCAGGGGCATATTAAAACCAAAAAATGAACAACATGAAAAAGCAACACAACCTATCCCTCATTGGGTTCAACGCCATCGGTCTTTTAATGGCTTGTAGTTTTTTCTTTACCAGCTGTACTAGTTTACAACAAACTACGACTGCTGCCACGGACGACCTATATTTTACGCCTTCTAAAGAGGCAGAAACAACTACAAAAACAACTGCTAAAAATAATTCAGCGGAGGCTTCAGCTTCTGAAGAAGCCGAATACCAAGATTATCAAAACTACCAGGACGACCGCTATTTAAGATTGAAAGTGGCGAACAGAAACCGTTGGTCAAGCATCGACGATTTTGGTTATTGGAACAACCCAAGTTTTAGAGTAGGATTTGGCATGGGTTATGGTGGATTCGGTGGATTTGGTTGGGGCGGATGGGATCCATTCTGGAGCAATCGTATTGGATGGGCAGGCTATTATGGCGGCTTTGGTGGATTCGGAGGATTCGGAGGATTTGGCTACGATCCATTCTGGGCTGGTGCATTTGGATACGACCCTTTCTGGGGTGGCGGATTCGGAGGATTTGGTGGCTTTGGATATGACCCATTCTGGGGCGGATTCGGAGGATTTGGAGGTTACGGTGGATTTGGAGGATTTGGCGGTTGGGGTGGATGGAACCCTTACTTTGCTGGATACTGGAATCCATACAGACCGATTTATTATGGTGGCGGTGTAGGAAATTTCCCAATGCAAAGAAATAATTACACACCAAGGGCCTTGCAAACAAGCGCACCTGCTCTAGCTGCATATAGAACAAATAGGAACTATAACAATGCAAATAATTTTTCAAATACCACCAATGGTACAACACGCTATACAGGTAATCCAACTTTAAACAGTGGGTTTGGAAATTTATTAAGGCGTGTAACAACCAATAACACCAACCCCAATCAAGCAAATAGTTTTGATCGACCAGCACGTTATTTTAACAATGGTGGATTTAGCAATAGCAACCAAAATAAATCAAGCAACTCCAATTCCAACACCAATACAGCACCATCAGTAAATAACAATGCAGGTGGAAGAAGTGGTGGATTCAATAGTAGTGGTTCTGCGCCTAGTTCAAGACCACCAAGAGGCGGCAATTAATCCTTTAGGTATGGCTATATGATTTTTTATTTGGTGAAATTTTACAGTACAATAGCAAGCAATATGAAAAAAATAATAATAGGAATTTTAGTATTCGTAAGTGCAAATTTACAAGCACAAAGTCCAGAAGATGGATTAAGATTATCTTGGTTCGCACCCTTTGGAACACCACGTAGCAATGCATTAGGCGGTGCAATGGGGTCTTTAGGAGGTGACATGTCAGCAGCGCATATCAATCCAGCTGGTTTAGGGTTTTATAAGTCAGGCGAATTGCTCATAACTAGTAAGTACTTAAATACAGAAAGCGATTATAATTATATAGGAACAAATTCAAGTACCTCAAAAAGCTTGACCAACTTAGGTAATTTAGGTATTGTCATTGCAGATGGCAAAAAAAACAGAGGTTATTCCAGCACTGCTTTTTCAATAAGCTTCACACAAATAGCAAATTTTAATAGTAGACAAAGATTTAAAGGGGTGAATAATTTTAGTAGTTACTCGGAAAAATTCTTAGAAGAATTATACTATGACAACGCAGGAATGGGTGCTGCCGAAAACAATTATATTTTTGGTAGCTCATTGGCATTTAGAACTTTTTTAATTGATACCATTGCTGATAAAAATGGCAATGTAGCTGGCTATCAAAGTTTGGTGCCAATTTCAAGTGGCGTGAATCAAACATTTGATTCTTATACCAGTGGAAGCTCTAATGAATTGGCATTTGGATGGGGTGGTAATGTGCAAGACAAATTATACCTAGGTGCAAGTATCGTAATGCCTTTTGTGAACTTTAATCGTTCACTATATGTATCTGAATCAGATTTAGACCCAACAAACACTACTAACGAGTTTAGCTATTTTGAATTCAACGAAAATTTTAGTTCTAAAGGCTGGGGTATTGGTGCCAAATTTGGTATTATCTATAAACCAGAATCCTTTTTACGTGTAGGTTTTGCATTGCATACACCTCAGTTAATTGGCTTTAGAGATAGACTATCTGCAGATATGACGACCAATACTGAGTCTTATGCTGGAAAAGTTTCTGCTAGTTCAGATGAATTAAACAATGGCAATGCTGGCTTAAGAGAATATACATTGATGACCCCTACCAAAGCTACATTTAGTGGTAGTTACTTTTTTGCGAGTCCAGGCAAACCTACACAACCATTAGGATTTATTAGTGCTGATATTGAGTGGGTGAATTATGCTGGAACACGTTTTTATGCCAATGATTTTGACCAAGAAAGTGCTGACTATTATGATGACTTAAATAATACCATGAAAGCCACTTATAAGAATAATTTGAATATCAAAATTGGGTCTGAAATCAAATTAAATAGTAACTGGATGGCTAGAGCAGGTACTGCTTATTATGGAAGTCCTTACAAAAATGAATTTTTAGACGAAAATGATAATGTTTTAGTTACACCATCACGCTTCATTGTATCAGGTGGTATTGGTTATAGAACCAATAAGTATTTTGTAGACTTTACCATTTCAAGTGCAACCAATAGAGATGCTGTGGTACCTTATCGATTAAGTCCCGCTAAACCAAGCCCTATAGCTCAAGAAAAAAGTAGAGCAGTTTTATTCAATATCGGATACGGTATTAGATTCTAATTCAAACTAAGATAAAATCATTGCGATAAAAAAAGCCATCCCAAGGGATGGCTTTTTTGTGTAGGATATTTTTTAACTATTTTAAATCGCTCGTCTTTAATCCTTGATTCATTTTGATATCTGTATACTTAATATTGATTTTCATTTGACCTAAATCCATTAGTTGCTCTGTAGAGATTTGTACACCATTCACTGTTTTATAACCAGTAAAATATTGCTGTTGTGTTGCAGTGCCTCTTCCAGGTACTTCTTCAGATTTTGAAGTCTTTACTAATAAGAATGTTGTAGCATCATAGAAACGGTGAGAAACTTTCTTAGAAGGAGTCGTTACCTCTACATCTATCGCATCTTTACCGTCTACTTTTTCAGCACCTACAATCTTTAAACCATAACCTTTAGTAAGGAATAATTGCTCTGGTACTAGTGTAGCAGATTCGTCTAAGCCTTCTTTTAAATCGTCTGTAATAGGCGCTTCCTGCCCTTGCTGTGCCACAGAGTATTTGCCATCCACCACTGCCTGTTTCATGATTGCCATGCCACCCATGGACATGGTCGTTACAGCATTACCTGGCATCACAATGGTTTGTTGCATTTGTAAAGACTGACCCATTAAGTTCGCTGTTCCTTTTAATTGCACATCTTTTACATTATTTAAAGCTTCTTTAGACCCTATCGCAGCAATCGCTTTTTCCATTAAAGCTGCTGGTGTTAAACTTGCATCTGCTTTAACTTCTGTTGGAGCAGCAACTTCATTGCCTTCTATATCAAAATATTTAATTGGACCATATTTTTCTAAACCTTTCGCAATTTGTTTTGCATTACCTACTATCACAATATGCATTTGGTCTGTATTCAAAAATAATTTAGCTGCATTTTGCACTTTTGCTGCATCCACTGCTGCTAAATTGGTCAAGTATTTTTGATAATAGTCTGCTGGCAAATTATTACGCGCAATATTCAAAGCAAAATTGGCGATCGTAGCTGGATTTTCAAGTGATCTTGCAAATCCGCCAGATAAATAATTTTTCATTCTACTTAATTCTGTCTCTCCTACTTGCTCGTTTCTGATGATATTGATTTCACGTAACAATTCTTGAACAGAACTATCTGTTTTTTCATTTCTTACAGAAGCCTCTGCTTGGAAAATACCAATTTGACGACTAGGGCTTAAAGAAGAGTAAGCACCATAAGTAAACCCATATTTTTCACGCAGATTGGCAAATAAACGGCCTGAGAATCCACCACCTAAAATATTATTCATCACAGATCCAGCAATATCATTAGAGGAGCCAGGATATAAATCAACAGTACTAGCAATCGCTACCACACTTTGCACACTAGCAGGTCTGTCTACAATCGCCACATAGGTTTGACTTGGCTTTATAGGCTTTGCAAAATTTTGTTTTGTTGCTGTGCCTTTTTTCCAAGTCCCAAAATTTTTCTCAGCCAATGCTTTTGCAGTAGCAGGTTCTATGTCTCCAACAAAGATCAAATAAGCCACATTAGGTACCCAATAGGTTCTTAAAAATGATTTAACATCTGCAATGGAAACTTGATTCACTGTCTTAGTGGTCATCATTTCTCCATAAGGATGGCTTGCGCCGTAGACTAATTTTTTAACCACATTACCTGAAATCGCATCTGGATCGTCTTTATTAGATTCGATACCAGACAAAGTTTGTTTGCGAATTTTCTCCAATTCTTCAGTTGATAAAGCAGGTTGTAATACCACTTCTGATAATAAACCTAATAAACTAGGGAAATTGCCTTTCAATGAACTAACTGATGCTGATTGACTTGAAGTGAACATACTTCCACCTAAAAATTCAATGGCTTCGTCTAATTGTGCTTTTGATTTGGTGGTAGTGCCTCTTTTTAAAAGCTGTCCTGCCATTTGAGCAACACCTGCTTTATCTCCTTCTGTAAAACCATCGTAGTCTAAAGCCAATGTAGCACTAACTTGTGGCAGTTTTGTATTTTTAACTACAAACACTTGCAACCCATTTGATAAAGTAAATTTAACTGGGTCACCCACTTGAATGATTGGCGCTTTACCTGGCAAAGGTGCTTTTGAACGATCTATGTTTTGTGCCATTGTAACCAATGGAACTAAAAATAGAAATAGATATAATTGTTTTTTCATAAAATTAATTTAAGTATACTTTGTATAATGAATTGACTATTTAGTGGCAGGTTTTTCTTTTGGTAAATAATACAATACAATCCTATTGTCTTTGTTTAAATACTTCTTAGCCACATTCAATACATCTTGTCTTGTTACTTTATTGTATTTATCCAATTCTGTATTAATTAAGTTGGCATCACCAAAATACACTTCATTATTGGCTAAACTTTCAGCAATACCAGCCATGGTAGCATTACCTGTAACAAGTGAAGTTGTAATTTGATTTTTTACTTTTTGGAATTCGCGCTCACCTACTAATCCAGTCTTTAATTCATTTACAACACTATCCATACTCTTTTCTAATTCTTCAATCTTCACGCCCATATTGGCAATTGCTAAAGCAATAAATAAGCCTTCGTCTTCATTAAAGAAGGGTACCGATTGCGCAGCCACTGCTTGTTGTTTTTTATCTACTAAAGTTTTATTCATTCTAGAGGCCTCTCCACCAGATAATAAAGTAGACAATACATTGAATGCATAATACTCATCACCACCTTGTTTTGGTGCACGATATGCTTGGAATACACCTGGTAATTGGATGTTATCATAAATTACATCTCTTACCTCGCCACCTAAAGCCGGTTCTTTAATGTTTGGTCTTGGGATTGGTTTAGTACCCATTTTAATTGGACCAAAATAGGCTTCAATTTTAGCTTTCAATTCGGCTTTATTAAAATCACCTGCAATCGACAACACACAATTATTAGGCACATAGAATGTGTTATAAAAATTAATGAACTCATCCAATTTTGCAGAGTTTAAATGTTCCATGCTGCCGATTGGTGACCATTGGTATGGATGTACTTTAAAAGCACGTTTTAAAACTTCATATAAGAACGAACCGTAAGGTCTGTTGTCTACACGTTGACGCTTTTCTTCTTTCACCACTTCTCTTTGTGTATTCACGCCAATTTGTTCAATTTTCGCATGCATCATACGCTCACTTTCTAACCATAAGCCTAATTCAACTTGGTTAGAAGGTAATAACTCATAATAAAAAGTACGATCCTGAGAAGTATTTGCATTCAAGGCACCACCCGCATTGGTGATATACTTATCAAACTCACCTCTTTTGATATTTTCTGAACCTTCAAATAATAAATGTTCAAAGAAATGCGCGAAGCCTGTTCTTGCAGTGTCTTCGTTTTTAGAACCTACATGGTATAAAGTCGTTACAGCCACAACAGGAGCTGAATGATCTTCATGTAAAATTACTTTTAAGCCATTCGGCAAAGTATATTTCTCAAATTGTATGGTTTGACCTGTCACCTGATTGATCAGTAAAGTCAACATACAAAGAAAAAATAGAACTGATTTTTTTTGCATAAAAAATTGATTTTGGAATGTATATGATGATAAAAATACTGCTAATTGTATCAATATTGGATTAAAGTAATATAAGAATTATATGAACTTTTATTATACACTGTATTTATGCGGATGCCTGACTCCATTTGATTTCAGGGTCTTTTTTAAACCAAGTCATCTGCCTTTTTGCGTAATGTCTGGTATTTTGCTGAATGGCTTGTACCACTGCCTCTTTTGATTGATTACCCTCCAAATAAGGCAGCCATTCCTGATAACCAACCGTTTGTAATGCGTTTAGATGAAATTGAGGGTGCAAAGTCTTTACTTCTTCCTCTAGTCCCATTTGGACCATCTGATACACCCTTTGGTTGATTCGATCATAGAGTTGCGCCCTAGGCATTTCAAGTCCAATTTTTTGTATGTTAAATGGACGTACTTTTTTAACCTGGTTTTGAAAACTCAGGATGGATTGTCCTGTTCCAATCACCACTTCTAAAGCCCTGGATAATCTTTGTGTATTTTGTTTCTCACCCTGGTCTGCTTGCGCCCAATAGGCAGGATCTTTTGCTTGCACTTGCGCTTGAAGCCAATCCAACCCTTTATTTGATACATCCTCCTGAATTTGACTACGTAAGGCTGGATCAATTTCCGGGATTTGATCCATCCCTTCTACAAATGCTTTAATATATAACCCAGTGCCACCAACCATAACCACCGATCCAAATTTTTTAAGAAGCTCATTTGCTTTTGCCAATGCATACTGTTCAAATACACCGGCATTCGTTTTCTCTTGAATGGAATGACTTGCTATAAAATGATGCGGTACTGTCGCCAATTCTAATGGTGACGGTCTTGCAACACCAATATTTAATTCCTGATAACATTGTCTGGCGTCTGCAGAAATAATTTCTGTATTTAATTGTTGTGCTAATTCAATCGCATACTTTGTTTTACCCACTGCTGTAGGACCAACAACGATATGTACTGTGGGCGTCAAAATAAATGTATTATAAAATTATTAGGCTTCGGAATTAATAGGCTTCGGAGCTATCATCAAACATGCCACCTGCGTGATCAGATCCTGATTCATCATCAGACCCATCCGCGTCTTCTTCATCCTCCTCATCAGACAGATCCGTGTCATCTTCGCCTAAAAGACCATCAGACGCATGTACGTCTGCTTCTCCCTCTTCCCCAAATCCATCCTGTGCTTCAGTTAAATCATATTTCTCTTCTATATCCGTGAAATTGGGTCCTAACAAGCCTTTGGTGCCATATTGCATTGGTCCAACACCTTCGATTCTTGACACCATTGGATAATTCAATTCCATATCCGCATCGGCATTCTTAATCACTTGAATCAATTGTATTAAAAAAGTCCATGACTTTGCAAAATCATACAAATAAACAAATTGTTGGTTGGTATTTAAAATTTCAGAACCTATCAACACTTCATTCATCATCAATGGAGGTACCACATAATTTTTTTCGTACACTGCTTTACTAATTTCTCTTCCTCTTTGCCATT
>Ga0208787_1000659_pt1 | contig 16045 bp, 1 predicted proteins | sample Wag4_2014_7_11_FD_187362 | JGI IMG/M metagenome (GOLD analysis project Ga0208787, IMG submission 187362) | Fresh water microbial communities from Ohio, USA - Utica-2 Time Series HT 2014_7_11 (SPAdes) (version 2) | ecosystem: Environmental > Aquatic > Freshwater > Water tank | place: USA: Ohio... | reverse complement strand
CTGGTGCTACAGGTGCAACTGGTGCAACTGGTGCTACAGGTGCAACTGGTGCTACAGGTGCTACAGGTGCTACAGGTGCTACAGGTGCAACTGGTGCTACAGGATCTACGGGTGCGACTGGAGCTACTGGAGCTACTGGTTCTACTGGAGCGACAGGTTCTACTGGATTTACTGGTCCTACAGGATTTACTGGTCCTACGGGATTTACTGGCCCTACGGGATTTACTGGTCCTACGGGATTTACTGGCCCTACGGGAGCTACAGGATCTACTGGAGCTACAGGTGCAACTGGTTCAACCGGATCTACGGGTGCGACTGGAGCTACAGGATCTACAGGTCCAACTGGATTTACTGGAGCGTCTGGTTTTACGGGAGCTACGGGTTCTACAGGTTCTACTGGAGCTACAGGTGCGACTGGATTTACTGGAGCTACAGGTGCGACTGGATTTACTGGTCAAACCGGATTTACTGGAGCAACGGGATTTACTGGTCCAACTGGATTTACAGGAGCGACGGGTAATACAGGATCTACCGGTTCTACCGGTGCTACAGGATTTACAGGATCCACAGGAGCTACTGGTGCTACTGGAGCAACCGGGTTTACCGGTGCGACAGGATTTACTGGTGTGACGGGTGCAACAGGTTCAACTGGTGCTACTGGATGCACGGGATCTACTGGTGCTACTGGTGCTACTGGATGCACGGGATCTACTGGTGCTACTGGATGCACGGGATATACTGGACATACTGGATTTACTGGAGCAACAGGGTCTACAGGTTCAACCGGATTTACAGGAGCGACGGGTGCGACCGGAGCTAGTGGAGCGACAGGTGCTACAGGTAGAACTGGTATGACTGGTTCAACTGGATTTACTGGAGCTACTGGTGCTACTGGGGGCACAGGATCTACTGGAGCCACTGGATGTACTGGTGCCACGGGTAGAACTGGTGCTACAGGATTTACTGGTATGACTGGTATGACTGGTTTTACAGGAAGAACTGGCTCTACAGGTGCTACTGGAGCTACTGGAGCTACTGGAGCTACTGGTTGCACAGGTTCTACTGGTGCTACTGGATATACCGGAGCTACTGGTATGACTGGTATTACAGGTATGACTGGTAGAACGGGCATAACAGGTGCAAGTGGTTTTACTGGAGCTACAGGAGCTACGGGTTTTACTGGAGCTACTGGTGCCACAGGTAGAACCGGAGCTACAGGATTTACTGGTATGACTGGTATAACAGGAGCTACAGGATTTACTGGGGCAAGTGGATTTACGGGAGCTACCGGAGCTACGGGTTTTACCGGATGTACTGGTGCCACGGGTAGAACAGGAGCTACTGGTGCTACCGGAGCTACTGGTGCTACCGGAGCTACTGGTTTTACAGGCTCTACGGGATTTACTGGAGCCACAGGTTTTACTGGAGCCACAGGTTTTACCGGATGTACTGGTGCCACTGGTAGAACAGGAGCTACGGGTATGACGGGTATGACAGGAAGAACTGGGTTTACAGGCTCTACTGGATTCACTGGTGCTACAGGAGCTACTGGAGCTACCGGTTTTACTGGATGTACTGGTGCCACAGGTAGAACAGGAGCTACTGGTATGACTGGTATGACTGGATATACTGGTCCAACAGGTTTTAGTGGTGCAAGTGGTTTTACGGGAGCTACTGGCGCTACAGGATGTACTGGAGCTACAGGTGCTACTGGTAGAACAGGTTCCACTGGTATGACAGGTTCCACTGGTATGACAGGAAGAACTGGTTTTACAGGACATACCGGATTTACTGGCTCTACAGGTGCTACTGGTGCTACAGGATGTACTGGAGCTACTGGTGCTACTGGTAGAACAGGAGCTACGGGTATGACAGGTATGACGGGATATACTGGTCCAACTGGATTTACTGGTCATACTGGATTCACTGGTTCTACGGGTGCTACAGGAGCTACTGGATGTACTGGTGCTACTGGATATACCGGAGCTACTGGTATGACTGGTATGACTGGTATGACTGGAAGAACGGGTTTTACAGGACATACAGGATTTACAGGCGCTACGGGAGCTACAGGACCAACTGGTTGTACTGGTGCTACTGGTAGAACCGGAGCTACAGGAGCTACTGGTATGACGGGTATGACGGGTATAACTGGAAGAACAGGATTTACTGGATTTACAGGTGCTACAGGTGCCACGGGTGCTACAGGTGCCACGGGTGCTACGGGAAGGACAGGAGCTACAGGATTTACTGGTATGACTGGCATGACTGGTGCTACGGGTGCTACGGGTGCTACGGGTAGAACAGGTGCCACAGGTATGACAGGTATGACAGGTATGACTGGAAGAACGGGTTTTACAGGACATACTGGATTTACCGGTACTACAGGAGCTACAGGAGCTACAGGAGCTACTGGAGCTACTGGAAGAACTGGTTCTACAGGATGCACGGGCATGACTGGTATGACTGGAAGAACAGGATCTACAGGATTTACTGGAGCGACAGGAGCTACTGGTGCTACTGGTGCTACTGGTTCTACTGGAGCAACAGGTAGAACTGGAGCGACAGGTTCTACGGGTTCTACCGGATGCACGGGTTCTACTGGTGCTACGGGTTCTACAGGTTCTACTGGTTCTACTGGCTGTACCGGTTCTACCGGTTCGACGGGTGCTACGGGTTCTACTGGTTCTACTGGTTCTACTGGCTGTACCGGTTCTACAGGTTCAACGGGTGCTACTGGCCCAACTGGATCAACTGGATATACGGGACCTACTGGTGCGACTGGATGCACTGGATGCACTGGACCACCCGGTTATTCTTTAACAGGATCTACCGGTGCTACTGGACCAACCGGACCAACCGGATCAACGGGTGCTACGGGTTCTACGGGTGCTACTGGATGCACAGGTGCTACTGGAGCTACGGGTCCTACTGGATTTACTGGATTTACTGGTGCTACTGGATGCACAGGTGCTACTGGTGCTACTGGTCCTACGGGACCTACAGGATTTTCTGGAAGTACTGGTCCTACTGGATTTACTGGATATACAGGACCTACGGGAGCAACTGGAGCAACTGGTCCTACTGGATTTACTGGAGCTACTGGTTCTACTGGATGCACCGGCGCTACTGGTGCTACTGGTCCTACTGGAGCAACTGGATTTACTGGTTGCACGGGTGCTACTGGATGTACTGGTGCTACAGGTGCTACGGGTTCTACGGGATGTACAGGTTTTACGGGAATTACAGGTTTTACAGGTGCTACGGGTGCTACTGGTTTTACGGGTGCTACTGGATTTACTGGAATGACAGGTTGCACAGGATGCACAGGACCCACTGGATGGACTGGAGCTACTGGTAGAACTGGTCCTACGGGATGTACAGGCGCTACAGGATGTACAGGTAGAACCGGATCTACTGGTCCTACTGGAATTCCTGGTATTACAGGCTGCACAGGAGCCACGGGTGGTACTGGACCTACTGGTTTTACAGGTTTTACAGGATGTACAGGCGCTACAGGTGCTACAGGTGCTACCGGATATACTGGAGCTACTGGTTTTTCTGGACCTACAGGACCTACTGGTTTTACTGGTTGTACTGGTTGTACTGGTTTAGCTGACACTGGCCCTACAGGACCTATGGGACCTACTGGTTTTACTGGACCTACTGGATGGACAGGAGCTAGTTACACTGGATTTACTGGATGTACTGGACGTACTGGACCTACTGGTATGACCGGACCTACGGGTATGGGATATACAGGTGCTACTGGTGCTACTGGTTGCACTGGTGCTACTGGACCTACTGGTTATACTGGACCTTCCGGATGTACTGGGTTTACTGGTATTACAGGTATAACAGGAGCCACTGGATTTACAGGAGCCACGGGATTTACAGGAGTTACGGGTAGCACAGGTGCAACTGGAATTAGTGGTTCTACAGGTTGTACTGGTGCTACAGGACCTGTTGGTATTTCATATGTAGGTCCTCAAGGAATTCCAGGTAGTACAGGTCCTACCGGTGCTACTGGTCCTGGTGGAGATGCATATTTTGATTATACAAATGCAAATTTACCAATACCAACATTTGATATATCTGATAAAATGACTACACCAAATTCATTATTTACAAAAACGTTAGGTTCTCCTGCAATTATTTCTGATAAATATCAAAGTTATTATGCTCGTACAAATGGTTATAATACAAATCCTACAACATATACATTTGGAAAATATGCGCCAAATAAATGGGTAATTGGTGGTGCTGGAACAAATACTCTTGCATTCAGTAATGATGGTATAAGATGGTATCCATTGGGTAATAGAATTTTTACAACACGATGCAATGATACTATTTGGAATGGATATATATGGATTGCTGTAGGGTCAGGTACAAATACAATTGCATATAGCACCGATGGCACTCTATGGTATAGATTGGGATCTACTATTTTTACAACTGAATGTTATCGAATTGTATGGAATAATAAAATGTTTGTAGCAGTTGGAAGTGGAACTAATTCCATAGCATATAGTTACGATGGAATCAATTGGACTGGATTAGGATCAAGTATGTTTGGAGGTACACCAACTCTATGTTATGGTTTGTATTGGAATGGAATATATTGGATGGCTGGTTCAAATGGATCAACAAATAAAATTGCTATTAGTGCAGATGGAATTACTTGGAGCGGTGTCGGTGGAACTAGTACTCCATTTTCTACTGGATCATGTAACGCAATTGTTTGGACAGGAGGTGCATGGGTAGCTGGTGGAACATCAGGTTCTGCTGGTATTTTATGTTTTAGTTTTGATAATGGCACATCATGGACATCTGTAACTTGTCCTATAACAACATCTGTATATGGATTAACTGCAAATAGAAATAAAATTGTTGCTATTGGAACAACAAGTTCAACAAGCACTGGATGCACATTAGCTTATAGTAATGATATATATGGATCATCATGGACTAGTCTTGGTACAACATATTTGAATTATTCCTCTACGACAACATATTATCCAAATGTTAAATGGTCTGTAAATAAATTTGTTGCATTTGGAACAGATACAGCTGCACGTGTTTTTTACAGTTATGATGGAGTTTCATGGATACAATCATCTATTAGTACTATTTTTACAACACAAGTATGCGGTGGAAAATGTGCTACAGCATTACCAAATACAATAACATTCCCAAGAAATGCAGTAATAACCGGTAATGTTATTTCTAGCGATAATGGAGTTTCATGGACTTCTATAGATGGAGTTAAAAATAGTAGTAGTATTGGTTGGAATGGAACAAAGTATATTTTTGGTAATAATGATGGCAATATTTCAATATTAGGAAGCGATTTATCTGGTGCTACTTCTATAAATGCATTTGGTAATGATCCATATAAAATAAATGTTATTAAATGGAATGGTTCTCAGTGGTTATTAGGTGGAATTTCTACTACTACAAAACATCTTCAAATGAGTTATGATGGATTAAATTGGATATCTGTTGGTGATTCATTTTTTGATGCAGATTATCCATGCAATGGTATATCATGGAATGGTACTATATGGGTAGTATCCGGTAAAACTTCTTCCGGAACAACAATGTTATACGGTCAGGACGGCGTAAATTGGATAGAATCTACAACTAGTTATGGAGGTGGTCCTGTTGAATGGAATGGTACATATTTCTTATCTGGCGGACCAACATCTGGAAATAGTACTATTATTAGTACAAGTTCAGATGGAGCAAATTGGTCATCGCAAACAATTGGTACAAATGGTGAAATTCGTTCAATTGTATGGAATGGATCTGCATGGATTGTATCAACTACACCACCTGATATACTAACTCCTGGATTATTAGTAAGTTATGATGGATACACATGGAATACAGTAGGAGATGCAGTTTCATATAGTTATACTGGAATTGAATGGACTGGATTAAATTATTTGGTGAATACTACTTCAAATGTTATGAAATATAGTTATGATGGAAGTAATTGGAATTCAACGACAACTTCTTCACAAAACGGAAATGTAGTATTATGGACAAAACCACAAATTGGAACAATGACAATCCAACATCCTACAATAATTGGTGGATCTAGTACAACCAATACAATCGCTTATAGTAAAGATGGTATTTTTTACAAAGGAATCGGAAATACAATATTTTCTGAATCATGTAATCATATTGCATGGAATGGAACTATGTGGGTAGCAGGAGGTAAAGGAATTGTAAATACACTTGCATATAGTTATGATGGTATAACATGGAATGGATTAGGTTCAGCCGTTTTTTCTTTAGGTTGTAATTATGTAACATGGAATGGTACTGTTTGGATGGCTCTTGGATGTGGAGGTAATACAATTGCTACTAGTACAAATGGATTAGAATGGACCGGACAAGGCACAGATATTTTTGATATTTGTGGTAATTCTGCTGATTGGAATGGATTGGTTTGGGTTGTTGGTGGAATGGGAACAAATAATACATTAGCTGTTAATAACTCAGCAACGGCTTTCTCTGGATCTTGGACATTATTATCTAATACTATGTTTGATACTGCATGTAATAGTGTATTATGGATGAATAATAAATGGATTATTGGTGGTTATGGTTATAAATCTTCATTGGGGTATAATGCTACTATGGCATATACAACTGATATTTATGGATTAACTTCTTGGACATATTCTACTACTCCTACTATATTTGGATATAGTACAAACAGTATTTATTGGAACGGCCAAATTGCAGTAGCTGTTGGTACATCTGATAATAATATTAAAAATACTATTGCAACTAGTAGCGATGGAATAACGTGGACTGGACTCGGAAATTCTACTTTCACTTCAGCAGGATTTGATATTAAATGGAATACAAAACGATGGGTAGCTGCTGGAACAGGTGGAAATACAATTGCATATAGTTATGATGGAAAAACATGGTATGGATCTTATAGTGGTAATGCTTTTACATCTGCATATGCTGTTGGAACTAATTCAAAAATCGGATCGGTTATTGTTAATAGTACAATTTATTTTAATACAAATGATACATTGGCAGTCAATACGCCAGAATATTACGATGACTCTTTATTAAGCGATACTGCGATTACATTTAATTTAAATTTACCATAAAATAATAAAAATAATAAAAATAACATAAATTTTTATATGTTATTTTTAATCTATATTTTGTATTTTTTCAACAATTTTTGTAAGTTTATTTACTTTTTCTTTTAATATTTTTACTTCGTTTACTAATATACCAATTATGCCGTTATAATTAACTGTTTGATAATTTTCACCATCTTTATCTCCGTTTACCAAAAAACAATACTCTGTTTGCAATTCATGAGCAACAAAACCTATATCTTTTTTATTAGTTATAGTGTTATAATAAATGACTGGATTTAAATTATCGGTTGTGAAATTATTATCTAGCGTGGTGACTTCTTTTTTAATTCTATAATCAGATGATGCATAAAATGCAGCGGCGTATATATTATTGGCAACTGATGCGGATGAACAATATATTGCTGCTGCTACTGAAGCACTATTTGCATATAAAAGATTTGATACGGATACAGATGAACAATATATTGCATTTGCTACTGATGCGGACGAACAATATATTGCTGCTGCTACAGATGCTGTATTTCCATATAATGAACCACTTGTAGAAATACTTGAAAATGTTGCTGCACCTCCTTGAATTGATCCATTTACCGAATGAGGTCCACTATATAAAACTCCACCAACTGTTGCGTTATTTGTTGATGCTACATTTAATGCGCCATTTAATGTCATTCCAGAAAATGTTGCTGCACCTCCTTGAATTGATCCATTTACTGAATGAGGACCACTATATAATGTACTTGCAATAGAAGCCGTGTTTCCATATAATGAACCACTTGTAGAGATACTTGAAAATGTTGCTGCGCCTCCTTGTATGGATCCATTTACTGAATGAGGTCCACTATATAAAATTCCACCAACTGTTGCGTTATTTGTTGATGCTACATTTAATGCACCATTTAATGTCATTCCAGAAAATGTTGCTGCTGCACCTTGTATTGTTCCATTTACCGAATGAGGACCACTATATAATATACTTGCAATAGAAGCCGTGTTTCCATATAATGAACCACTTGTAGAGATACTTGAAAATGTAGCAGCACCTCCTTGAATAGATCCGCTTACTGAAAATGCACCACTATACAAAATACTTGAAAAAGAAGCATTTGATACATATAATAAACCTGTGGTAGAAATACTGGAAAATACAGCAGCTCCTCCTTGAACACTTCCTGTGCTGGATATAGAACCTGTATATAAAATACCACCAATTGTTGCATTATTTGTAGATGCTACATTTAATGCACCATTTAATGTCATTCCAGAAAATGTTGCTGCACCTCCTTGTATGGTTCCATTTATAGTATGAGGTCCACTATATAATGTACTTGCAATAGAAGCCGTATTTCCGTATAATGAACCACTTGTAGAGATACTTGAAAATGTTGCAGCTCCTCCTTGTATCGATCCACTTACTGAATATGCGCTACTATATAAAAGACCTGAAAAGGAAGCACTAGATACATATAACAAACCTGTAGTAGAAATACTGGAAAATACAGCAGCTCCTCCTTGTATGGATCCATTTACTGAATGAGGTCCACTATATAAAATACCACCAATTGTTGCATTATTTGTAGATGCTACATTTAATGCACCATTTAATGTCATTCCAGAAAATGTTGCAGCACCTCCTTGTATTGTTCCATTTATAGTATGAGGTCCACTATATAATGTACTTGCAATAGAAGCTGTATTTCCATATAATGAACCACTTGTAGAGATACTTGAAAATGTTGCAGCTCCTCCTTGTATCGATCCACTTACTGAATATGCACTACTATATAAAAGACCTGAAAAGGAAGCGTTAGATACATATAATAAACCTGTAGTAGAAATACTGGAAAATACTGCAGCTCCTCCTTGAACACTTCCTGTACTGGATATAGAACCTGCGTATAAAATACCACCAATTGTTGCATTATTTGATGATGCTACATTTAACGCACCATTTAATGTCATTCCAGAAAATGTCGCTGCACCTCCTTGTATTGTTCCATTTATAGTATGAGGTCCACTATATAATGTACTTGCAATAGATGCTGTATTTCCATATAATGAACCACCTGTAGAAATACTTGAAAATGTAGCAGCGCCTCCTTGTATGGATCCATTTACCGAATGAGGACCACTATATAAAATACCCCCAATAGTTGCATTATTTGTCGTTGTTACATTTAATGAACCATTTAATGTCATTCCAGAAAATGTCGCTGCTCCTCCTTGTATGGATCCATTTACTGAATGAGGACCACTATATAAAATTCCACCAACTGTTGCATTATTTGTTGATGCTACATTTAACGCACCATTTAATGTCATTCCAGAAAATGTTGCAGCACCTCCTTGTACAGTTCCTGCACTTGATATTGATCCGGCACTTAATAGACTAGCAATAGAAGCTGTATTTCCATATAATGAACCACCTGTAGAAATACTTGAAAATGTAGCAGCGCCTCCTTGTATGGATCCATTTACCGAATGAGGACCACTATATAAAATACCACCAATTGTTGCATTATTTGTTGATGCTACATTTAATGCACCATTTAATGTCATTCCAGAAAATGTCGCTGCACCTCCTTGAACAGTTCCTGCGCTTGATATTGATCCAGAACTTAATAAACTAGCAATAGATGCTGTATTACCATATAATGAACCACCAGTAGAAATACTTGAAAATGTTGCTGCTGCACCTTGTACAGTTCCTGCGCTTGATATCGAACCAACATATAAAATACCCCCAATTGTTGCATTATTTGTCGATGCTACATTTAATGAACCATTTAATGTCATTCCAGTAAATGTTGCAGCTGCACCTTGCACAGTTCCAGCACTTGATATTGATCCAGCACTTAATACGCTAGCAATAGAAGCTGTATTACCATATAATGAACCACCAGTAGAAATACTTGAAAATGTTGCAGCAGCTCCTTGAACAGTTCCTACGCTTGATATCGAACCAACATATAGAATTCCAGAAAGTGTTGCTGAACTACCTTGAATTGATCCATTTACTGAATGTGGTCCACTATATAAAATATTAACAATAGATGCGGCATTTGCATATAATGAACCACTTGTAGAAATACTTGAAAATACTGCTGAGCCTCCCTGAACAGTTCCAGATGATGATATAGATCCAGCGGTTAAAACACCACCTATTGTTACATTACTAGTAGGAATATTTAATGAACCATTTATTGTCATTCCAGTGAATGTTGCAGCACCTCCTTGTATTGTTCCATTAATAGAATGTGGTCCACTATATAAAATATTTGCAATAGAAGCTGTATTTGAGTATAAAACATTTGCGATTGATGCACTACTACTGTATAAAATTGTAGCAACAGATGCTGTATTTGCGTATAATGATCCACTTGTAGAAATACTTGAAAAAATAGCATTACCACCTTGTATTGTTCCATTAATAGAATGTGGTCCACTATATAAAATATTTGCTATAGAAGCTGTATTTGAATATAAAACATTTGCTACAGAAGCACTACTACTATATAATATGCCACTAGTTGACATATTTGTTAATGTAATTGTATTACCATATATTGTTCCTGCAATAGATGCAACATTTGCATATAAAATGTTTGTTACAGATGCGGTATTTGAGTATAAAACGTTAGAAATTGATGCGGTATTTGAGTATAATAATCCACTCGAAGACATATTTGTTAATATAATAGTGTTTCCATATATTGTGCCATTTACTGATGCGGATGCGCAATATAAAACGTTTGCTACAGACGCTGTATTTGAATATAAAACATTTGCAATTGATGCTGTATTTGCATATAAAACATTTGCAACTGACGCTGTATTTGAATATAAAACATTTGCAATTGATGCTGTATTTGCATATAAAACATTTGCAACTGACACTGAATTTGCATATAAAACACTAGCAATAGATGCAGTATTTCCATATATTGAACCACTTGATGAAATATTTGTTAATAATGCCGTATTACAATATAATGTTCCTGTAACAGAAGCTGTATTTGAATATAAAACATTTGCAACTGACGCTGAATTTGCATATAAAACATTTGCGACGGATGCGGTATTTGAATATAAAACATTTGCGACGGATGCTGATGAGCAAAATAAACCACTAACAACGGATGCTGTATTTGCATATAGTGATCCAGCTGTTGAAATGCTTGAAAATATAGCTGCTCCTCCTTGAATTGATCCATTTACCGAATGTGGGCCGGAATATAAAACACCTCCAATTGTTGCGCTACTTGTAGGTATATTTAATGAACCATTTAGTGTCATTCCTGTAAATGTTGCAGCTCCTCCTTGAACAGTTCCTGTAGTTGATATTGAACCTGAATATAAGATTCCAGACATAGAAGCCGTTGTTCCATATAATGATCCGCCGGTTGAAACGCTAGAAAATACTGCTGCTCCTCCTTGAACAGTTCCTGTAGTTGATATTGAACCTGAATATAAAATTCCAGACATAGAAGCCGTTGTTCCATATAATGATCCGCCAGTTGACATGCTAGAAAATGTAGCAGCACCTCCTTGAATTGATCCATTTACTGAAACTGGACCAGAATATAAAACACCTCCAATTGTTGCGCTACTTGTGGGTATATTTAATGAACCATTTAGTGTCATTCCTGTAAATGTTGCAGCTCCTCCTTGAATTGATCCATTAACCGAATGTGGTCCGGAATATAATACTCCGGAAAATGTTGCAGAACTGGCTTGTATTGATCCATTTACTGAATGTGGTCCCGAATATAATATTCCAGACATAGAAGCACTTGTTCCATATAATGATCCACTAGTCGAAATAGTTGAAAATGCTGCTGCTCCTGCTTGAATTGATCCATTTACTGAATGTGGTCCCGAATATAATACTCCGGAAAATGTTGCAGAACTGGCTTGTATTGATCCATTTACTGAATGTGGTCCCGAATATAATATTCCAGACATAGAAGCACTTGTTCCATATAATGATCCACTGGTTGAAATACTTGAAAATGTTGCAGCTCCTCCTTGAATTGATCCATTTACTGAATGTGGTCCGGAATATAAAATATTTGAAACAGACATTGTGCTACTGTAAATAATACTTGAAACAGAAGCTGAACTTGCATATAATGCGCCATCTGTTGAAAAATTTGAGAATACTGCGGTACTACACAAGATAGCTCCAGATATTGTAACATTTGTAAATGTAGCATTTGCTGCTTGTATTGATCCATTTACAGAAATTCCCCCTGAATATAAAATACTTGAAATAGAAGCTGTATTTGCATATAATGATCCACTAGTTGAAATACTTGAAAATACTGCTGCTCCTCCTTGAACACTTCCTGCGCTTGATATTGATCCGCTATATAAAACTCCACCAACAGTTGCATTATTAGACCCAGAAATATTAACACTTCCGTTAAAAGTACTAGAACCATTTACTATTACTTTACTTGATACATACACATTTCCATTCATAGATACATCGGAACGAACAAATAATCTACTATTTAATGATATATCATTATCTATAATTGCTACTTTTTTTATATACACATTTCCATTAAATGATGCATCACTTGTAATAAATAATCTTCCATTTGCGGATAAATCATTATTAAAAGCACCATTACCAGTACGAACTTTTAGATCACCACCACTTATATCTAAAAATCCTTGTAAATATGTTTGCTTTAATTTATTTGATACATTTGATACATCTAACCAATTACTCATTATATCAAATCAATATATATTTTTTTGATATAATAATCTCATAAACATTAAAATTGCCAAATATAACCATTTGCAACATACATTGTTCCGCTTATATCTAATGCTGTATTTGATACGTGTTGTGATTCTGTTTTATTAATAACTACAGATTGACTAACATATGTATTGCCACCACTCCATATATTTCCTGCTACTCCTACACCACCAGATACTTGGAATGCACCGCTACTTGTACTTGATGAAGAAGATGTGTTACTTATTTGGAATGCACTTCCTATTGAATTGTCCGCAACAATACAATAACTGGAATCAGTAATTGTTGAAGATACATCGGTTGATTTTTTCAAAACTAATAAACCACTACCATAATTTGAATTTGTTAATGTCATTGAATCTAACTTCATTGAATTTACTCTTAAATTAATGATGCTGCTAGTAGTGTTATAGTCGGGTGCTTTAATATTATAACCATCAAGATCATTTGATACAACTATATAACCTGCTGAATTATTTGAATTATCTCTAATTAAAATACCACTACCTGCAGATTGATTATATCCACTTGCATTATCATTTAATAATATTGTATTGTCTGAAATTTGTAAATTTGTTACATCTACAGTATTGACATTTCCAGGTAGATATAAATTACCACGAATAATAACCGAATCATTTGCACCGCCAATACGAATTGTAGATACAGCATCTGTATAATCCAAATATGTGTTTGTATTACCTATATTAATATTTGTATTATCATTACTTTTTCCGATATTAATTGTATTTGTAGATGAATCACAACCTATATATAAAATATTATCACCGGGTATTGCTTCAATATAATTTGTAAATATGTATGAAGATGAACTTCCAACTAGATTACCATTTATTGTCATTGCGCCAGTTACATTTAACGCACCACTTCCAACTGTCATAGTATCTGTAGTATTTGTAACGGATACTTGGGTTTTTATTTTTTGAATTGCAGCTGTTGTATTAATACCATCACATAAAAAGACATTTGATATATCTATGCTTCCAGTAGTAATACTATAACTTGCATCCGTAGTATCACTAGGAGTAGTTAATACTAATATACTATTACTTATTCCTCCACTACTATATGATACTGATGGCAATATTAAACTATTTACATCTAATTTTAATGTATTTGATGATGTATTTGTAGGTTTGAAAACCCATCCACTCATATCATTTGATACATAAATAAATCCGGCAGTATCATTTGAATTGTCTCTAACATAAATTCCTGCTCCGGCTGCAGCACCGTAGCTATCATTTGTGGTATTTATATATATATTTGGACTCTCTACGTATAGCTCACTTACAGGCATAGTTGTGATTGTACCATAAATATTAACGTAATCGTTCATACCACCTATATTGATTGTATTCACTGTATTTGTTTTATTATCCGGATTTCCAATATTTATTGTTTTTGAATATCCATACTCTGTTCCGATGTTTAATGTACCTTCATTTAAACTATCATAATATGTTGAATATACTCGTGATGTTGAATCTGTAGATGTTGTGTAAAATGAACTACCATAAACTATATTTTCTACAAATAAATTTCCATTTAATGATACATCCGACCTAACAAAGAGTCGTGAATTTAATGAAACATCATTCTCAATTGTTGTATATTGTTTAACGTATAAATTTCCGTTTAATGATACGTCTGAACGAACAAAGAGTCTCTGATTAAGTGATGCATCGCTATCTAATATTGTCTTTTTTGCTACATATAGATTACCATTTAATGATACGTCTGCTCGAACAAAGAGTCTTTGGTTCATGGAAACATCACTGTCCAATATTGAAATATTTTCTACATATAAATTTCCATTTAATGATACGTCTGCTCGAACAAAGAGTCTTGAATTCAATGAAACGTCATTATCAATTGTTGTGTAACGTCTAACGTATAAATTTCCATTCAAAGAAACATCTGAACGAACAAATAGTCTCTGATTCATAGAAACATCACTATCCATAATTGCTGGTTTTGCCACATATAGATTACCATTTAATGATACGTCTGCACGGACAAATAAACGCTGATTCATAGAAACGTCACTGTCCAATATCGAAATATTTTCAACATATAAATTACCATTTAATGATACATCTGCACGGACAAATAAACGCTGATTCATGGAAACGTCACTATCTAAAATTGTCGTTTTTGCAACGTATAAATTTCCGTTTAATGAAGCATCTGATCTTAAAAATATGCGTCTATTAAATGATGCATCACTATCTAAAATTATTGTTTTTGCTACGTATACGTTACCATTTAATGATACATCTGCACGAACAAATAGACGCTGATTCATGGAAACGTCACTATCCAAAATGGTTGTTTTTGCTACGTATAAATTTCCATTTAATGAAGCATCTGATCTTAAAAATATGCGTCTATTAAATGATGCATCACTATCTAAAATTATTGTTTTTGCTACGTATAAATTTCCGTTTAATGATACATCTGCACGAACGAAAAGTCTCTGATTCATGGATACATCGCTATCCAATATGGAAATATTTTCAACATATAAATTTCCATTTAAAGATACATCCGCACGAACAAAAAGTCTCTGATTCATGGAAACGTCACTGTCTAGAATAGTCATTTTTGCAACATATAAATTACCATTTAATGACACATCTGCACGTACAAATAGTCTTTGATTGAGTGACGCATCACTATCTAAGATAGTTGTCTTTGCTACGTATAAATTACCATTTAATGATGCATCCGATCTTAAAAATATACGTCTATTAAATGACGCATCGCTATCTGAAATTAATGTTTTTGCCACATATAGATTACCGTTTAAAGATACATCTGCACGGACAAATAAACGCTGATTCATAGAGACATCACTGTCTAATATGGAAATATTTTCAACATATAAATTTCCATTCAAAGAAACATCTGCACGGACAAATAAACGCTGATTCATGGATACATCACTATCCATAATAGCTGTTTTTGCCACATATAAATTACCATTTAATGACACATCTGCACGGACAAACAGTCTTTGATTCATAGAGACATCGCTATCCAAAATTGTCTTTTTTGCTACATATAGATTACCGTTCAATGATACATCTGCACGTACAAA
>Ga0208787_1000657_pt1 | contig 16083 bp, 18 predicted proteins | sample Wag4_2014_7_11_FD_187362 | JGI IMG/M metagenome (GOLD analysis project Ga0208787, IMG submission 187362) | Fresh water microbial communities from Ohio, USA - Utica-2 Time Series HT 2014_7_11 (SPAdes) (version 2) | ecosystem: Environmental > Aquatic > Freshwater > Water tank | place: USA: Ohio... | reverse complement strand
ATTCACTTCTTGTTGAACGCACAGATTGCGGAATGATCGCAGCAACTGGTGCAATTAAAGGAAATCGCGTAGTTGTCTTTGCATCCGATGCCACAATTAAAAGCGGTGCACTTGGCGTTGTTGGTTCCAAAGTTATTGTCGAAGCCTATAAAGAGGCAATGTCTAAGCAATTGCCGATTATCGGTATCTGGCACTCAGGTGGCGCGCGTTTAAGTGACGGCGTTTCATCCCTAGATGCATTCGGTGAAGTCTTTCAATCAATGATTCTGGCTAGTGGTCGAATCCCGCAACTATCTCTCGTACTTGGACCAACTGCTGGCGGCGGTGCTTATGGACCTGCACTCACCGACATCGTTGTTCTTGCTCCTGAAGGACGAATCTTTGTTACCGGCCCCGACGTCGTTAAATCTGTGACCGGTGAAGATGTAGATATGGCATCGCTGGGCGGCCCTGAAGCACACAGTAAAAATAGCGGTGTTGCACATGTGATCGCATCATCTGAGCAAGAAGCCTTTGATGAGATTCGCGATGTAACCGCGCTCTTTGCTAATCAAGGCCATATGGATACCAATTTAGAAGATCTAGATCTTTCAGTCTTCGTACCACCAGTTTCTAAACGCAGTTATGAAGTTCATCCGTTAATTGATGCGATTTTGGATAAGGATGGAGAGAAGCTAGAGCTGCTTCCTGTGTGGGCCGAGAATATGACCACGGTGCTGGGTCGCTTTGGCGGGCGCAGCGTTGGCGTTATTGCAAATAATCCAGCGCATATCGGTGGAGTTTTAGATTCAGCAGCTGGCGAGAAAGCAGCGCGCTTCGTGCGCACCTGTGATGCCTTCGGAATTCCGCTAATTGTTATTGCAGATGTAACAGGCTTCTTACCTGGTGCCGGTCAAGAGTGGGAAGGTGCGGTACGACGTGGTGCAAAGTTATTGCACGCCTTTGGTGAAGCAGTTGTTCCTCGCGTAACTTTAATTACTCGTCGCGCATACGGCGGAGCATTTGTTGCGATGAATGCTAAATCACTTGGTGCAACGCGAGTGTTTGCTTGGCCTAACGCAGAGGTTTCGGTGATGGGAGCAGTTGCTGCAGTGCGCGTGCTACATCGTCGGATACTTGCCGACCTTGCCCCTGAACAACGTGAGGCGATGGAGTTAGAACTTGCAGCAGAACACGACAAGATTTCTGGTGGTGTTGCTCGCGCTGTTGAAATCGGTGCCGTTGATGAAATTATCGATCCTAAAGTTACAAGATCTGCACTTGCTAGAACTCTTGCGGCAGCGCCACATCGCCGAGGTGACCACGGAAATATCCCGCTTTAAGATTTATTTATTGAAGCGCTCGTTAACATAGTCTGACGGCAGTTCGATTTCATGGCCATCGGGCACGCCCATGCGCTCGATTATCTCTTCGTAACCGGCGTACTTTCCGCGTAGCTCAGATTTAGTTATACCTTTAAAACAGGTTGCGGTAAATCCCGGCGCCATCGTGCAGGCAAATAGCGACCAATCACCGCCAGGTGCAACTTCACCGGCTTGAATAACGCCGGCCTTAATAGTGTGCTGCATTACTTGTCCTGCTGAGATATCGCGTCCCAATAAAATTGTGCGCGCGCTTCCATCGCGATGGAATTCATATAAAGCAACAGGATCGCCTTCATAGAAATGCCAGACTTCATCGAAGGTAAGAACGTGTGCAGTCGATGCGCTGCGTGGTGCAGTTAAGTAAAGTCCTAAACCTGCAGTGCCAGCAGGACCGCCTTCAGCAGTCTTGGCCTCAGAGATGTAGGTATTAATAAAGTAAGTCTCTTCGACCGGCAAGGGCTTCATGCCGAAGTAGGCAATCAGTTCTTCCGGGCGTGAAGTCATGAAAAAACTTTAGTCGTTATTGACGGTGAAGGTAACTGAAACTGTGGATGTAACAGTCTTTTTAATCGTAGTTGTGTCGTAAGCACCGCCATCTGCAGTCATGGTTGAGTCAGGAGTGGTTACTTGGAATACGCCACTCTTAACACCGGTTACTACACCAACGCTACTGCCAACCGCCTTGGTGATCGCATCTGCACGAACCTTGGCATCTTTCATCGCTTCCTCCAACAACTGTGGACGAAGTTCAGCCAAAGTTGAGATGTAATACTGAGGTCCATAGTTATTTACACTCACACCCGATTGCAAGATGCTTCCGATACCTTGAGAAAGCTTGGAAACTAGCTCCACATCTTTAGTGCGAACTGTTACATCACGGCTTGCGCGGTAGTTAAGAATTCGACCAGTTGAATTTCCGTTAACCCATTCTTCTTGGCCATAAGTTGAAACCGGCCCCAGGGTTAGCGCCGCATCTGGAATTCCGCCATCTGTTAAATATTTAGTTACTTCTTCAACATCGTTGCCCACTTTGGCAACCGCATCAGCTACCTTTGGGCGAGAAAGCGAGACTGAGAGCGTCCATACTGCGTTATCGGCGACTGCTTCAGTGCGAGCCGAACCTGTAACAACGATTCCGCTATCAGTGCGCGCGGAAATACCCCAACCAATCTTTACCAATCCACCGAATAGCGCAACGGCGAGGATTAAAACGGATGCAAATAAAGCGATTGCTTTACGTCGTTCGATCTGAATTATTGGGCTCTCTGGGATTGTCATAGGTCAAGTATATCTACTGCGATCTTTTAAATCGCCCGGAGTTGAATAATCTGATCGATTTCAACTTCTCTAAATGGGGCTAACTCTCTTTCCCATTGATTTCCTAGAATTTCATCGATCGCATCGCGAATTGAAAGGTCATCAAAACCTTTCGCGAGCGCATCCATAATTTGATGTTCGGTCAAAACAATATTGCCAAGTCCATCAATACTGGCGCGATGAATGCCGAGCTCGGGGGTTGAACGATAGAACTCTCCCCCGAGTTCGGATTCTTCGCGAACTTCAAATCTCAAGTAGTGCCAGCCACGAAGTGCAGATGCAATCTTCGCAGCGCTTCCTCGCACATCTCGAAATTCAACAGTTGCTCTGTATGTTCCTGGTGCACATGGTTGATCGCGCCATTGCAAAGTAAGCCAAGTACCTAAGATTGATTGCAAGCCCCATTCGATATGTGGGCGCAGCGCATTAGGTGCGCTATGTATGACAAGTAAACCGGCGACAGATTCCTTTAAGCGGTCTCTATTTGCACCAGATGGATGTATCTCTTGCATTTTGCAAACTCCTAGTAAGTACCTAGCAAGACCGCGCTATGCGACCTTCCCCAGCGGCATAAACGCTTGCTATTTACTACCTAGATACCCAATTTTGCTCCCTTTAGGCGTAACTGTCTAGACCACAGTTAGGTGTACTCGTGTGTAGGCAGTACCCTTTTCCTTAGTCGGACGCTTAATCAGGACCCGTTTCATGGCAGTAGTGCTTTGCTCGGTATCGCTGGCGCAAGAGGAAGACCGTGTTTGAGGATTTCTTAAACACCCACATATCGAAGGAAAAGTAAAACATGGCAACAGGTACAGTTAAGTGGTTCAACTCTGAAAAGGGTTTCGGTTTCATTGCAGTTGATGGTGGCGGACAAGATGTATTCGTTCACTACTCAGCAATCCAAGGAAACGGTTACAAGTCCCTTGAAGAGGGTCAGTCAGTTTCATTCGAGGTCGTACAGGGTCCAAAGGGTCCTCAGGCCGATGCAGTGAACGCTAACTAATAACACTTAGTTTACTAAAATCCCCCGTCGCGAAAGCGATGGGGGATTTTTTTAATTATTTCTTGGGAAGTGGTGGAATCTCACCGTTCTTAGCAAGCGCCTTGGCAACTGCCTTAGCCGGTGATAAATCTTTTCCAGCTTTCCAGGCATCTAAATACTTCCACGGCGCAACAACTCCACGTCTTACCCACCAGATATTTGGTTGGGTCTCTGTTGGTGTTGGCCAAGAAATTCCAAAGTGAAGATGTGGTGATGTGCCACGTGCACTGCCTGTTGAGCCAACTCTTCCCAGAATTTGCCCAGCCTTTACCGTTAGACCAGGTTGAATAGAAGCCACAACTGAACGCAAGTGAGAGCCGTAATAACGAACTCCATCTTCACCAATTACAGATACATATAAACCACCGCGATCAACGCCTAGGTTGGTTTTGCCGCTCCAGTTATCAACCCGATTAACTTCATCGATGACACCATTTACCGGTGAGACAAACTTGCAGCCTTTCTTGGCCTCAATATCATTTGCCGGATAATCATGGTGAGCTTTTACATATTTAACAGCGCAATCTGCAACTGGGAAAATATAATTTGGCGCAGCGCTTGCAGGGGCGGCAGAGATAAAGACCATCACTAGCGCAATCAGAATTTTCAATTTAAAGCCTTTCGGTCAAGACGCGCTGTTACCGCCATATGCGGAACAGTTAAAGCCCAAACAACTACGAGTGTGACCCACAAGAATTGGTCATCTAAAGAGTCACCGCGAAGCAGGACTATCAACGCTGCAATCACAAAGGTACCCACAAGCGCTGGAGTCCCAGGCAATACTGCACGAATAAATGCGCCTTTAGCGCTTCCTTTGGTAAACGCCTCCTGTGAAGATGGCAGAGTTAAAGTCAACCGTGCTGTGTGGCGCATGGCATGCCAGCATCCAAAATAAACAGCAAAGGCAACCAATGGTGGCGCCGTAACTGCCAGTAGGTAGAGAAGAACTAAATCAATTGCTTCACCATCGCGGCGGCGTTGTACCAAGCGAAGAAGCGCAAATGCGGTTATCAGCATTACCCAGAGCGCCAAGTCGTTATTTAAGCCTTGGTGCCAATCAACTAGCGCTGGATTTACCTTTTCAAGTGCAGAAGTGCTCTTATCGCTAACTAAAGGAATAACCACAGGAAGTGTGCCGGCAGCAGTTGCATATAGATACTTCTGAAAACGCTTCTTCTCTTCGCTGCGGCGATCAATCTCTGAGATAAATGCTGCATCACCAATGCCAAAGTGCACCGCACTCATAGCTACTACGAGGATAAAGCCGACCACATTCCAGGTGAGAATTGCGATGACGGCAACCACTGCAACTGCGACATATATAGTTATAAAGACCGCCATCTTCTTGGCGCTGCTGCGGGGCAGAGTGACTAAATGATCGAGTGCGCCGTGTGGAATCCCTACCGCTAGCGCGATAAGGGCGATGATGACTTGCCAGGTAATATCTGACTCTTCAATAATCCGCGCAAAGGCGAAAGAGAGAACAATCGCCAGACCGACGGCGTAGCGCGAATACTTGCGAACCCTGAGAAGTAGGTCGAGCTCTATTTCACGCATCGTCGACCCCTTTCTGAGAACTATATGTATAACACTACCAAAGTGCTTCATCTGAATTCCGTTCCTGCATGAGAAGATCTACTCGTGCAAAAATGGAATTACATGGCGATGCTCATCTTTACGGTTTGCGGATCATTCTGGCTAGATTTCGTTTTTAAAATGGGAGTTCTGCGGCGAATTAAAAGAGTCGCACTTAGCGTTCTTCCAATTAGTACTTTATTCCTTATCTGGGACGCATACGCAATCTCAAAGGGACATTGGTTTTTCGATCGTGATCAGATGCTCGGCATTGTTGGTCCGTTTAATATTCCACTTGAGGAGTACCTCTTCTTTATCGTTATTCCGATGGCGGCAATTATGACGATCGAGGGCGTAACCACAGTTAAACCTCACTGGCGCAAAGATGAGTTCGGAAAATGAATTACACCGATATCGCAATAACCGCCTTTTCCATTGCGGTAATGGCTGACCTATTTCTATTTAAAAACTCAATGCTTACACGCCCAGCGTTCTGGACTTCATATGGAATTATCTTGCCCTTCCAGTTCTTAACAAATTGGTGGCTTACTTCTCGCAACATTGTTATGTATAGCCCCGATGCAATTGTTGGGCTGAGATTTTTCTCAGCTCCTGCAGAAGATGTACTCTTTGGTTTCGCACTGTTGCTCGGCACAATGGATATGTGGGAGTTCTTGGGACGACGCGGCATGCAGCAGGTTCATGGTCCGAATAAGAAGAATAAAAACGAGCCAAGTAATTGAACAAAATTGGATTTCTCTTTGATCTAGATGGCACCTTGGTTAACTCACAAGATGCGGTAATGAACTCGTGGATCACTATGGCCAATGAGGCCGGTATTCCATTGCAAGCACTTGCCGGCCATCATGGCGTTCCAGCAGAACAAACTTTAAGAAAAGTACTAGCCGATCGCGAAGAAGCGGAAATCCAAAAGTGGGTTCGCCGCGTTACTGATTTAGAGTTGGCTGATACAGATGGCGTGCATGCCGTGCCCGGTGCGCTCGAACTTCTTGCAGAACTAAATGATCGCGAGATACCTTGGACGATTGTTACCTCTTGCACAACTGATTTAGCAATTGCTCGTACTCGTGCAGGCAAGATTCCGATGCCTGCTAATTCAGTTACCTTTGATCAGGTAACTCGCGGAAAACCTTTCCCTGAACCATTTATTCTCGGTGCCGAAAGATTGGGTCTACCTACAAATATTTGCTGGGCGATTGAAGATGCACCTGGTGGAGTTACTTCTGCAAAAGATGCTGGTTGCACTGTTGCTGGCGTTTTAACGACCCATACCCGCGAAGAACTTCCGCATGCTGATCACCATTTAGAACACTTAAATGAACTGCTCGGCAAAGCCGGCCTCTAAGTACAGTAAAGTTCGCGTTAACCCCACTAGGGACGGTAGCTCAGTTGGTTAGAGCCCCGAACTCATAATTCGGTCGTCGTCGGTTCAAGTCCGACCCGTCCCACCAGAATCAGAAGCAACGATTAAGCGATTGAGATTTTCTCGCGGGCGCTTGGGTGTTCAGCGGTAGAAGAACGCTCGACTAACTCTGGCTGGAAAAGAACATGTTGATGAATATGAGTATCTGGTAATTCACATTCTTGAATGACTAGCTCTGTCGCGGTGTAGCCGAGTTGATAGCCATCCTGTGCGACAGTTGTGAGCGGCACTAGGGCGTTAGGCGCTAGCTCGATATCGTCAAAGCCCATTACAGAGATATCTTCCGGGATTCTTATTCCCGCTTCAATTAAACCGCGCATAAAGCCAAGTGCGATCAAATCATTACCGCAGAAAACAGCGGAAGATTTAGATTCAGATTCAAAAAACTTCTTGGCTCCAATCTCTCCCCCATGTGTTGTTGGAGAAGGTATTTCGATGAAGTTCAAGGTGGCGCCCATTTCACTTGCCGCCTGCTTGGCGCCTTCGCCTCTTTCAATAAATTGATTAATGGTGTTTTCATAAACGTAAGTTATGTCGGTATGTCCAAGTTCGACTAAGTGCCCAATCGCAACGTGACCACCTCTAATGCCATCGACTTTGGCAGAGCAGTGGACATCAAAGTAGCGGTTGGTATCAATCAGGGTGACCGCGATGTTGTTGGAACGCAGAAAATCAAGATTGTCGGTCTTGCCACGGGTAGGCCAGATCATGATGCCTTGCACGTTTTGCCCAGCTAAAGTTTGGATGTACTTACGTTCTTTCTCATGTGAGTGATCGTGGTTGCATAAGAATAAGGAGTAGCCGTTTTGATTTGCAGCATCCTCCGCGCCACGCGCAATCTCAGTGAAAAGCGGGTTTGAGACATCCGGCAGCAAAAGAGCAAGGGTCTTTGAATTTGAAGAATTAAACTTTTTTGCAAAGCTGCTCGAAACAAATCCAAGTTCATCCATCGCCTGCTGCACTTTTATCAATGTAGTAGGCGCAACTATTTCAGGGCGGTTAAGCACGTTTGAGACAGTTCCGATTGAGACGCGGGCCCTGCGTGCTACGTGGCGGACGCTAACTGTCATGTGGGAATTTTTCGCCCTACGGGGTGATAAGTCAAGGAATGGCTATTTTTACGCATGGAAACGGCCCCGTAATAAGGTGCCTCGTTGAACAGTTCAAAATTGAACTTAACTTTGAACATTTCAATTCTAGGTTTTTATAACAAAAGTTTTTTCTTCAATTGCTAGTTATTGAACAATTTCTGCAGTAATTTGACTATGCATTTGGAAATCAACTTGAAGAGAAAGGTCGACAATGCGCTCAACTAAACGTAAGTTTATTGCAGTTGCTTCTGCAACTCTCGTTGCCGTAAGTGGAACAATTTCATTGAACTCCGCTTCTGCTGCAATAACTCCCTCGTTCTGTCCTCGTTTTACCGGAACTTTAACTGTTCTATCAACTGTTATTTTGGAGAAGCCAGATGGATTAGTCGAGCAAGAAATTGCCGATAAATTCATGAAAGCTTGCCCAAAGACTAAGATTAAATTTGTTGGTGTTCCAGCGAACGATTTGGTAACAAAGCTCACTGCTATGGCAATTGCGGGCAATGTTCCAGATATGTATGCATCAGATGCTGTTAACACAGTGAAGATGCAAGCTCTTAAGATTCCTTTGGAACTCCGTGCTGCTCTAGGTCAAGATTACATAGATGGTTTCGCCAAGGAGAATGTGGCTGAAATGACTATTGGCGGAAAGATTTGGTCCGCCCCTTGGTTTAGCATCCCAACAGCAATTTTGTATCGCACCGATCTCTTTTCAAAAGCTGGAGTAAAGCCTCCAAAGACTTTTGAAGAGTTCATCACAGTATGTAAGGCTCTTACAAAAGATACTGATGGCGATGGCAAGATCGATCAATATGGATGGGCAATGGTTGGAACTGACAATGGTTCTGGTCAAGGTCGATTCAACACAATTGCTCGCAACATGGGCGCAGTAGATGTCGGCAAGAACTCAGCTGGCAAATGGGTAACAGAAATTGACTCTCCGGGATGGAAAGCTGCTCTAAAGCTTTACAAGGATGCAGTTGATGTCGGTTGCGTTCCTCCAGGACAGTTCCAGACTGGATACCCAGAAGCATCAGTACAAATTGGTAAGGGACAAGCAGCGATGATGATCACTGGCCCTCACACAATTGGTGTTGCTCTAACAGCAAATCCAGCAGCGAAAGGTAAGTTGGCCGGAGCGCCAATTCCTGCAGTAGCTGGAGTTAAGCCAACAACTCAGTTGAACCAGTCTGGTTACGCCATCGCTCGAAAGAGCAAGCACCGTGCCGCCGCTATTGCTTATTTGAAGTTCATGTTAAATAAGGAAAATCAATTGCGCATTAACGACGTCACCTACCGCATTCCATCACGTTTGGATGCACAGGCTGATCCACAAGTTAACTCAGAAATGAGCCTCGGCTTTGTGAAGGCAGGCGAAGGAACAACTTTCGCTAACCCACAAATTCCTTGGTACAACTCAATCGCCATCCTGTCTTCTCCTGCCTATCAGGCAGCGATTAAGGGTGATAAGACGATTGATCAGATCGCTAAAGAACAGGCTGACAAAGCGCGAAAGATTATCGCTGATAACGGATAACGCTTAACCGTCTGTTTGTAAATTGAGGGAATGTGACATCGAGAAGAGAAGAAATTCTCTTCTCGATGTCACTCTTTAAATACATGAAAAATTATTAGTAGGGGGAATATGAAAAGCGCATTTAAGAAGCGGGAGAGCCGTTCTGGCTACTTCTTCACGTTGCCCACACTTTTAATTGTTTTCTCATTGATAATTTATCCACTTGGCTATGCGATCTTCATTAGTATGCAGCGCACCAACCTAATAAGTGAATGGAAGTTTGTAGGTGCCCGTTATTACGCTGAACTTCTGACAGATGCAGAGTTTATAAATTCGCTGAAAATCAGCTTAACCTTCGCTTTCTTCGTAGTTGTCGGCAATTTTGTGGTCGGCCTTCTCTTGGCCGTTATCTTGAATCAGAACCTAAAATTTGCTACAACTTTTAAAATTATCTTGATGCTGCCTTGGCTGCTACCTGAGGTTGTAGTTGCACTGATTTGGAAGTGGCTCTTTAACCCAACATATGGGCTTATAAATTACATTTTAAATACCGTTGGTCTGATTGATTCCGACGTTTCTTGGTTCGATTCCAGCACATCAGCCCTTGCCGGAGTTATCTTCGTCGCCACCTGGAAGGGCTATCCAATCGTCATGATCATGATGTTGGCTGGCATGAAGAACATCCCTTCAGAGCGTTATGAGGCTGCTGCAATTGATGGCGCTACTCGTATCCAGCAGTTCAGACATATAACTCTTCCAGGCTTGCGCCCAATATTTTTGGTTACCTGCATCCTTGAAACTGCTTGGTGGTTTAAGCACTTCACAGTTATTTGGCTGATGACTTCTGGTGGACCTGCCGGCGCAACCAAAGTTGTTTCAATTAGCATCTATCAGCAGGCTTTTGGAGATTTCAACTTTGGCAAAGCAGCTGCTGAGTCTGTAATTATCTTGACTATTCTCCTAGCCGCAAGTTACTTCTACTCAAGGGCGATTCGCAATGACAATGATTAAAGAGACGATGGCTAACGAGAAGAAGTACGGGCTAATGAGCGATGTGAAGGTCGCTCGGAAGATAACCAACCTCACAAGTTATAGCGTCCTTTTCTTCTTCTCTGCTCTCATTCTCTTTCCAATACTTTGGATTATTTCTACATCTCTAAAGAATGAAGAGGATCTCTTCTCGCTTCCTCCTCAGATTATTCCTGAGAATCCAACGCTCCATGCTTTCAAGCAGGTTTGGATTGATCACCCATTCTTGGCTTACTTCCGCAACTCGCTGATAGTCGTAAGTATCGCTACTTTCATATCAGTTACCTTCTCGGCATTTGCCGCTTACGGGCTCTCAAGATTTAAATTTAGAGGCCACGGAACGTTTATGGCTTTTCTGCTCGCTAGCCAGCTATTCCCATCAATTATGTTGTTGATTCCGTTCTACAAGATCTATATGACCTTCGGTTTGATTAACACCCACGCGGCGCTAATCATTACCTACGTCTCATTTACCATCCCATTCTGTACTTGGATGATGCGTGGTTACTTCGACGGAATTTCCAAGGATCTAGACCTTGCCGCACAGATCGATGGAGCGGGACGATTTAGAATCTTTCGCAGCGTGATTCTTCCACTCTCCTGGCCAGGACTTGCTGCAACAACTATCTATTCATTCATCTCCGGTTGGAATGAGTACATATTTGCACTTGTTCTCACCCAAGATGAAGAGATGAAGACCGTTCCGGTTGGCATTGGTCAGCTAGTTGGCGAATACAGAATCGACTGGGCGCAGTTAATGGCCGCGTCGTTATACGCGCTGATTCCGCTAACGGTCATCTTTATCTTCTTCAACAGGTACTTCATTAGCGGCCTTTCAGCCGGAGCAGTTAAAGAGTAAGTCTTACCACTCTGCAAGCGATCCATCGTGGTGTGTCCAATCAGGATTACGCCAACGATGACCGTTCTCAGCAGCCTTACGAACTTCTGCTTCATCGACTTCAATACCTAAACCTGGCTTGGTCATCAGCTCGATATATCCATCCGGTGCATCAAAGACGGAGTAGTCAACTAAATACTTCATTAGCGAACCGTTATTGCCACGACCAAGACCAAGAACTTGTTCCTGAATCAAGAAGTTCGGGGTAGCAAAATCTAATTGCAAGCAAGATGCGAGTGCGATTGGTCCAAGTGGGCAGTGAGGAGCAACAGCGACATCATAAGTTTCAGCCATTGTTGCAATTCTGCGACATTCAGAGATACCACCTGCATGGCTCAAATCAGGCTGCGCAACGGCGATTCCAGAGCGAAGTACATCTTTATAGTCTTTTCGATCAAAGAGGCGCTCTCCGGTTGCAATGGGGGTGGAAGTGGAGGCAACGATCAAATCAAACTTGTCAGAAAATTCAGGAAGAACTGGTTCTTCAATGAACAAAAGATTCAATGGCTCTAGGTAAGGGAAGACTCTACGAGCCATAGCCAGGCTAAAGCGACCATGGAAATCAAGTGCGATATCGATTTTATCTCCGACATGTTCTCTAACTGCAGTAACGCGAGCAACTATGTTCTTTAGCTCTTGCGCGGTATCTATATGTTCTAAGCCATCAGAAGGCGCAAATTTAAGTGCGGTTAAACCTCTTGCTAGCTGAGTATCGGCGTTAGCCAAGATCTCTTTAATATCTTCGGCGATTGGATTGTGGGTATATCCATCTTTTCCGCCAACTCCACCAACATGGCCATAAATACGCACTCGATCACGAACTTGTCCGCCAAGTAATTGATAGACGGGTACACCTAGAGCTTTACCTTTTATATCCCAAAGCGCTTGATCTATGCCTGAGATAGCTGAATCCATTATCGCGCCACCGCGATAGAAGGAACCCTTCTTCATTCTCTGCCAATGACGTTCGATCTGGAATGGATCTTTACCGATTACATGGTCCATTAATTCATCTACGGCGGTAGCGACAGTTAGCGCTTTGCCTTCTAAGACAGGTTCGCCCCATCCTGAAATACCTTCATCAGTTTCTATCTTGAGAAATAACCAACGGTGAGCCACGAAAAATAGTTCGAACTTAGTAACTTTCAAGATATCCCCCAATATTTTCCTTGAAGTCTAATCTTGGCAATAACCTTAATCAAGCAAATTTAGAGATTACTTTCTTAGTACTTGAACAGCGTTCAATAAATTCGTCGTTTGAAATTTTTGGATCATAAAGTGAATTACCGATACCAACTGCAAGCGCACCTGATTGAACAAGTTCAAAGGTATCTTCAACAGAAACTCCGCCCACTGGAATCAAGTGTGCATCTTTTGGTGAAACTGATTGCAGAGCTTTCATAAATGGAACGCCTAGATTAGAGAAAGGGAATAACTTCATAGTTCTGACGCCATGCTTATAGGCTTCAAAGAACTCTGAAGAAGTTGCTACTCCCGGTACAGGAATTAATCCAAGTTTCTGAGCTGCTGAAACAACTTCTAAATCAAGGTTCGGGCTAATGCAGATCTCAGCGCCCGCCTTGGCAATCTTTTCTACATCGGTCACCGTTAACACGGTGCCTGCGCCAACTGTGATATCTGGCGAGAGATGGCCACGCAGCGCTTTAATACTTGTAAAAGCATCTGGACTATTAAGCGGCACTTCGATGACTCTGACGCCAGCATATACGAGCAAGTCTCCGACTTCTAAGACTTTGTCTGGAGTTACTCCACGAAGAATTGCGATGATCGGGGCAGATTTCAGATTACTAAGTAGTTGATCAGATTTGTTCACGCTTTATTCTCCACCTTTTTTGCTAGAGCGACAAAGTACTTGATTAGGTTTCCATGGCCTTCGACGGTGGCTTTAATTCCAAAATGTGCAAGGGCAAATATATAGATTTCGGCTAGAGAATCAGATGCGACGATCCTGGCCTGGCTTGCCTGGCACCAACTCTTTGCAGACTTGATCTCAGCACCAATTAATAGCCCCGAGAGGTACTCGCGCGATGCATCCTCGGTCTTGCCTTGTAACCAGTTGGCGCGGATTGCAAATAAATCATGTGTCAAGTCAGAGGCTTCTGCGTTAAGCCCTGCTACGAAATCTCTGGAGGCTACTAACTTCACTGATGAATCAGTTGCCTTAGAAAGAGTGCTGTGTTTTCTTAGTATTTCAAAGAGCTCTCCAGTCAGATAGGTTCGAAAATCTGTGATCTTTCCGTTCTTAATTTCAACCCACTTGCTATGAGTTCCTGGCGATATAACTAGCCCATTTTCAAGCCCTGAAGCAAGAGATTGTGACTCTTCTCCACGCATTACATCACCAGTCTTTGATACTCCTGGCACGATGTAAAGAGCTGGCTCAAAGTTTGGAACTTTCACAAGAGAGTTACTTACTTCATCGATATCTACAGGCAATGGAGAGAAGTCAGTCTCGTGAAGTCCAATACTCGAACCGATCATTCCTATTGCGATGATGTGTTCGTATTGTCCCTGCCACTTATCCAAAACCTCGGTGAGATAAGCGCTATGAGAGCCGAAGGCAAAGTTCTTAACTCCCTGATCGGTTTGGAGATAGTCAGAGATTTGATCGTGTTCAATCAACCAAGCGCGAAAGGATGAAGTTCCCCAGTCAATCGCAACAAACTTCATCAGATTACAATTCTACTGCAGAACCACTAAGAATTGATTCTTCGCAAGCAATTGCCACGCGCAGCGCTTGGCGCGCGTTGATTGGTGGACATGGGTTCGTAGTTTTTCCTTCAACGAATTTAATGAAGACGTGAGATTCTTCGGTAAAGGCTTGGCGGAAGCGCTCAATAAAGCCGGTGTATCTGATTTCGTTGAATCCAATCTCGCCTTCGATGTCATGGATAGGTGTCTTTAGGTTTAGCCCCACGGATATCGAGTCTTTAGAGCCGAAGACTTCAAAGCGAACATCGTGGCCAACTGGATTATGGCGGGTGCCAGTAATTGCTACTTGAACACCTGATTCAGTGGTTAACGAAATTAGCGAAACATCGGCATCGTTGTACTTGGCATATTGTTGATGTTCGCGCACAGCCTGAGTCGCATAGACCTTTTTAATCTCGCTCTGAGTAATCCATCTAACGAGATCGAAATCGTGAACGTGTAGATCGCGATAAATACTGCCGCTACCTTCTAGAAATTCCAAGGTAGAAGGTTGATGATCGTGTGCGTACATGTGCATCGCGTAGAGCGTTCCAACTTGGCCAGAAGAAACTTTATTCGCGGCGACGGATATTGGTGGATCAAAGCGGCGCTGAAATCCAACCTGGATTTCCGTTCCATATTTTTTACATTTCGCAATAACCAAATCTGTCTCTTCCACAGTAAGTGAAATTGGCTTCTCACAAAGTATTGGTTTTCCGAGCGGAATCAACTCATCCAAAATGGCGATGTGCGAGTTCGTTGCTGTAGCCACGACATATCCATCAAAATTTAGTTTTAATAGATCTGCGTATTCTGCTGAACTGCAATTCAATTTCTGGGCTAACTCAATTGCGACGTTATCTCTACGGTTGAAAAGGGTTACTTCAGCGCCTCCGGAAATCAAATCTTCAGCGCGAATAGAGCCCATACGACCAGCACCAATGACTGCAATTCTCATTTGCTGGACTACTCCGTATTCCGCTAAGCAAGACCTTCACTATATAGTTTGGGCTATAAATTATGAAGTGCTCCTCCGTTCTTTTAAGTTAGGAAATGATGACATCCCCTCTCGACCTATTAACTGTGGGTCGAATAAGCGTCGATCTTTTCTCGGAGCAGATAAATACTTCCTTCAGCCAGCCGCAGACTTTTCAAAAATCAATTGGTGGCTCTCCAACGAATGTGGCCGTTGCTGCAGCGAAACTTGGCCATAAGAGCGCCATCGTCACAAAGGTTGGCGTAGATCCGCTGGGTGAGTTTGTAGTTAATAAGCTGCAAAGTTTTGGAGTAGATACAAGTTTTGTAAAGGTTGCCGACAGTGGACTAACCCCCGTTGTTCTTGCTTCGCAAGATCCACCCGAAGATCCCAAGATAATTTTCCATCGCCAGCCTTCAGCACCGGATACCCAACTCATAACTTCAGATATTGATGACCAAACCTTGAAGAGCGCAAAGAACTTCTGGGTTAGCGCTTGCGCTCTATCTCAAGGAACTACAGCCGAAAGTATCTTCCATTGGTTGGAAGTCAGAGGCCGCGCAAAAGAAACGATTATCGATCTTGATTATCGCCCTTCATTTTGGAAGAGCCGAGACGATGCTCGAGTTGCGGCACAGCGCGCACTTTCGCATTGCACGATAGCCATTGGAAACATTGCCGAATGTGACGTTGCCTTGGGCATTACTGATCCACATAAAGCGGCGGAAGATTTATTGAATCGTGGAATCTCATTAGCAATTGTGAAGATGGGTGGCGACGGCGTTCTGCTTGCTACCAAAGATAAAGTTCGTGTCGTTAAGCCGCTTCCAATTAAGTTGGTTTGTGGTTTAGGAGCTGGAGATGCTTTCGGTGGGGCGTTAATTCACGGATTGCTCAGCGGATGGGATCTAGAGAAGATCGGGGCTTTTGCAAATGCGGCTGGTGCCTATTTGGCCTCTGAGTTAATGTGTGCCGATGCCATGCCATCGCTAGATATTTTAGATAAATTTATAGAACAAATAAAATCTGAAATAAAAGAAAAAAAATAAGCGAGCCACAGCGAGACTTACCCAGCACTTATTTTTCGATTCTAAAATAAGTGCTGGGTGATTATTGCTC
>Ga0208787_1000656_pt1 | contig 16092 bp, 13 predicted proteins | sample Wag4_2014_7_11_FD_187362 | JGI IMG/M metagenome (GOLD analysis project Ga0208787, IMG submission 187362) | Fresh water microbial communities from Ohio, USA - Utica-2 Time Series HT 2014_7_11 (SPAdes) (version 2) | ecosystem: Environmental > Aquatic > Freshwater > Water tank | place: USA: Ohio... | reverse complement strand
AACCTGTACCGCTCGCATAACCTGCCTCATTCTCAACCCTTAATTGACTTAGTGGGCACCTGTTCCTAGGTATGCCTCACGCACCGCTGGATCATTAAGCAGATCAGAAGCTTTTGCTTCCTTGGTCACATTTCCGGTCTCAAGAATGTAGGCACGGTGTGCGCGTTGCAGCGCCTGCTGTGCATTCTGTTCTACCAGCAAGATCGTGACGCCCTGCTTATTGATTTCGGTGATGATGCGGAAGATATTTGCAATCATCTGAGGTGCAAGTCCCATAGATGGTTCATCCAGAAGGAGAACCTTTGGGCGAGCCATCAGAGCGCGGCCCATCGCCAACATCTGCTGTTCTCCACCTGAGAGCGTGCCGCCTGCTTGCGATGTGCGTTCTTTCAAACGAGGGAAGAGCGTGTATACGCGATCAAGATCTTCATCCATCTCAGCTTTACGGTCTTTGCGGTTGAACTTACCCATCTCAAGGTTTTCAAGAACTGTCATACCAGCAAAAATGCCACGACCTTCAGGTACCTGTGAAATCCCAAGATCAACGCGTTCGTGAGCAGGAATCTTGTTGATCCCTTGACCATCGAAGTTGATTGAACCGCTGGATACTGGGCGAAGTCCAGAGATGGTCTTTAAGATCGTTGTCTTTCCAGCGCCGTTAGCGCCAATAAGTGTGACGATTTCTCCTTGATTGACAACAACAGAGACACCTTTGATTGCTTCAATCTTGCCGTAATGAACGCGAAGATCTTTTATTTCAAGACGCATCTGCTGGGACTCCTAGGTAAGCCTCAATAACACGAGGGTCGTTTTGTACAACTGAAGGTAGATCATCCGCAATCTTCTGTCCGAAGTCGAGAACTGCAACGCGATCAGAGATCCCCATGATGAGTGACATATCGTGTTCAATCAGAAGCACGGTGTATCCCTTATCGCGAATCCTCTTTATCGTTTCAGCAAGTGCGACCTTTTCGGCTGGGTTGAAGCCCGCTGCTGGCTCATCAAGAAGCAGAAGTTCTGGCTCAGTCCCTAGCGCACGTGCAATTTCCAGGCGGCGCTGATCTCCGTAAGGAAGATTCTTTGCCAACTGATCTGCTCTATGGTCGATACCCATGAATTGCAAAAGCTCAAGAGCGCGCTGGCGGCTCTCCTTCTCTTCGCGACGGTTGAGAGGAGTTCCGAAGAGCGCGCGAACTAACCCAGTCTTCTTATGCACATCTGTTGCAGTGATGACATTCTCCAAAGCGGTCATGTCACCAAAGAGACGAACATTCTGGAAGGTACGGGCAAGACCCATCTTCGTTACTTGATGGCGCTTCTTGCCTGAAAGGCTTTCACCCTTAAAGAGAATTTCGCCAGAGGTAATTGGATATACGCCTGTGACTACGTTGAAGACGGTTGTCTTACCGGCGCCGTTAGGGCCGATGAGCGCGCAGATTTCACCCTTGTTGACATGAAAGTTGACCTCATTGAGCGCGGTGATCCCACCGAACTTAATTGTGGCGTTCTTGAGTTCAAGAAGTTTCTCTGACATTACATCGTCCTCTTCTCTTCAACTTTTTCGCGTTTCTTACGCGGCAATAAACCATCGGGCCTGAGATTCATCATGATGATAAGTACTAGTCCAAAGATAATCTGACGCTCATCAGCGATAAATCGGATTCTTTCAGGAAGGTAGGCAAGAATTGAGGCGCCGAGAATTACGCCCCAGATATTTCCCATACCGCCGAAGACAACGCACGCCAAGATCAAAATCGAAACTTCGAACTTAAACATATCTGGTGAGATAACCATGACCTTCGATGCATAAATAACACCCGCTGCTCCACCAACTGCAGCACCAATCACAAATGACCAGAGCTTGTAGACCAAGGTGTTGACGCCCATTAGGGAGGCGACATCTTCATCTTGGCGGATCGCTTCCCACGCGCGACCTGGGCGACGCACTGTGAAGCGACGAATCATCCAGACGGTCAGGAGAATCAAAGCGAGCACTAGCCAGAAGAAGTGTTCTGGGAACATCAGGTTAAATTCAAATCCAAAGATTGCTGGAGGATTTGGAATCCCTGCAATTCCATCAGGGCCGCCAGTTACTGAGACATTGAGAGCGACGATTCGAACAATTTCACCGAAGCCAAGAGTAATGATTGCTAAATAATCACCGCGAACTCGTAGCGCTGGGAGCCCGAGGATTACTCCCGAGACCATGGCCAGGGCAATTCCCACTGGAAGTACCTGCCATGTATTCCAACCATAGAGCGTAGAGAGAATTGCTTGAGAATACGCTCCAATTGCAAAGAATGCGATGTAACCCAAATCAAGAAGTCCTGATTTTCCCACAACGATATTGAGGCCTAAGGCCATCAAGACAAACATACCCACCGGATAAACAAGGACATTTTGGAAAGAGGTGATTGGAGTATCGAGGAAGCTTGATGGCCCCCAAGATGCTGCAAATGGGAGGAGCCCAACTAGCACTACAACGACTATGACAAAGGCAGAACGAACAGGGCGACCCCAGCCCGCCCAAATCTCTGCACCCTTATCACGGAGATTAAAATTCTTGATTGCGTCCATCATGTCCTCGTCTGCTGCACAGCCTCACCAAAGAGGCCATTCGGTTTGAATAGAAGGATAAGAACTAGAACTACGAAGACGGTAACTGCCTTCCACTGGGAACCCAGGACTGCTGAAGCAAATTGCTCCATCATTCCGAGCGCGAGGCCACCGTAGAAGGCGCCTCGGATATTTCCAATGCCACCGAGAACTGCAGCCGTGAAGGCGGCGATACCCATGTTGAACCCAACATTGAAGACAGTATTTTCATAGACCGTCGTGTACAAGAATGCGGCAGCACCTGTAGTAAGGCCCCCGATAAGAAATGTCATTGAAATGACACGGTTGATATTGATGCCCATCAGCTTGGCATTCTCTTCTGACAACGAGACTGCGCGTATTGCTTTTCCGAGTCGTGACCGGTTGACGAATTGATCAAGAATTATGAAAATTATAATTGGAGCAACAATTGCCATCATGGTGTCGATGCGAAAGTTAGCGCCCGCTATCTCGCCAAAGCTCCACTTTTCAAGAAGGCGTGGGGCTGTCTGTGGCCGTGACTCTGTAAACATGCGCGTGGTTTCCATTAGGAAGATCGAGACACCGATTGCTGAAATAAGTGAAGCTAATCTGCTTGCACCACGAGCCCGAAGTCGACGATAGGCAACCAGCTCCACAAGGACGGCAAGGATTGCACAGGCAATCATTGAACCCACGAGAGCAATTGCCAAGGTATAGCCGAGTTCAAATCCACCGAGAGGTTCCGCGGTAACTGGGTGACCTAGGAGTTCAATTTCAACCCAAAGAACAGCAAAAGTTCCGAGCATAAATACTTCGGAGTTAGCAAAGTTAATAAGTCTAAGTACTCCATAGACCATTGTGTAGCCAAGGGCTACCAGAGAATAAATGAGGCCCAGTGCTAGTCCTTGCAAAACAAGTGACCAGAACTGGGTCGTAATAACTGAGAAATTCATAGCAACCGATCCATGCGAGCCGAGTGAGAGTTATGAAGCGTGGCCACTCCCGCATTACTACGGAGGTGGCCACGCCTTACTGCATCTTGAAAGTATTTCTACAAGCTACGCTAATTAAGCGATTGCGTCGTAAACAATCTTTCCATTCTTTACTAAGTAACCACCGACGTCAGCTCCACCGATGATGTCACCATAACGGTTGAACTTGATTGATGATCCGCCAGCACCCTTGAATGTTGTGTTCTTGACACAGATTCGGATTGCAGCGCGAGTTAGCTTGCCCTGCTCAATGCAGGTAATGAATACGTTAGCTGCGTTGTATGCAGTCGCTGAGTAGAGCCCAGGAACCTTTACGCCAGTAATCTTCTGGAATGAAGCTAGTTCAGCTGCAGTTAGAAGTGAGTCGAAAGGTACATCAGCAGCTGTAAGGCGAACACCCTCTGCTGCCTTGCCTGCTAGATCTGGGAAATCTGATGTGTTAACACCATCGCCAGCTGCAAGGATACCTGTGTAACCACCATCGCGAAGAGCCTTGAAGAACTTTGCTGCTTCTGCGGTGTATCCACCGTAGATCACAACGTTCGCGCCTGAAGCCTTCACCTTTGATGCAACTGAAGTCCAGTCTGCAGTTCCACGAGGAACTGAATCTGTGCCTGCAACACCGATCTTCTTAGCAGGTGCCGATGCATACTTAATGAGACCTGCGCCGTAGGTGGTCTGGTCGTCAACAAGGTAAATCTTTGGTTTTGAAACACCCTTAGTTGCGTAACGAACTAGAGCAGGTGCCTGGAATCCATCGTGAGCTACGACGCGGTTAAAGACTGGAAATCCACGGTCTGGAGACTTAGGATCTGTAAGAGATACAGCTGATGCTGATGGTGCAACCATAGTTAGACCAGCAGCCTTGTATGCAGGGAATGAGCTACGAGCTTCACCTGAGCAAGATGTTCCGATAACGCCGATAACAGCCTTATTAGCGGCAACACCTGGTGCGATGTTTGCAGCAACGGTTCCGTCGCACTGTGAGTCAGCTTTGATCATGTTGATTTTTACAGCTGGATTTTTTGCGTTGTAAAGGGCGATTGCAAACTCAGCGCCAGGGATTTGATCCTGGCCAAGTTGTGCATCTGGACCGGTTAGTGGGCCCTGAAATGCAAGTGTTACAGATGTCTTCTTAGCAGCGCTTGCTGGTGATGCAACGACTACGCCAAGGGCGAGAGTTGTCGCAGCAGCTATAGCAAGACCGCTTACGATCTTCTTATTCATGTGTTGCCTTCCTGTTTTTTCATGCTTTAAGTCCCGGGACAGGGAGGCCTGAAGAGTAATGCTCAACCTACGCTTGAGACAAGGCGAAAGCCCTTTTTTCTCCGCCCAAGAGATTACTTTTTGGTTACGAAATCAGGGCTCTGAACCGCTCAAATGCGGCGCCTAGCGGTCTATTTATCGAGGGCTGCGTCAGGCGAGATTACGGCATGGGCGACCTCTTTCATGGTCAACCTTCTATCCATTGCAGCTCGCTGAATCCACGAAAAAGCCTCAGGTTCAGAGAGGTTGAGAGCCTTCATCAAGATTCCCTTGGCTCTATCAATAATCTTTCGGGTCTCAAGGCGCTCATGGAGGTCGGCGATTTCTTCAGCTAGAGATCTCATCTGGGTATGCCGACTGATGGCTATCTCAATAGCGGGTACGAGGTCGCCGATAGTAAATGGTTTGACCACATATGCCATCACGCCAGCATCTCGTGCGCGTTCTACGAGTTCACGTTGGCTAAAGGCAGTTAACATCAAAACAGGTGCAATAGAGATAATTTTCTCTGCAGCCGATATACCATCGAGAATCGGCATCTTTACATCCAAGATTGCTAAATCTGGTCGATGCTCGGTGGCAAGTGCAATTGCCTCTTCACCATTTGCAGCTTGCGCAACTACTGTGTAACCAGCCTCTTGCAACATTTCTACTAAATCCATACGGATTAGCGCTTCATCTTCGGCGACCAAGATTCGAACAGGTGTAGCACCTATCTGAGTAGTTGCGTCGATGCTCATGTGCCTCGAGTCGGATTCGAACCGACACTATGCAGTGTTTGAGACTGCCCTCTCTACCGTTGGAGTACCGAGGCGTGTCCCAATCCTAAGGCACTGCCCCCAAATAAGAAAAAGGAGAAGAAAGAAGCGGATTTAAGGTGGTTAGCTTTTGCGATACGCAGCAGCGACACCGTTTACGGCATCTCCGACTTTATGTACGCGCATCGCATTGGTTGAACCTGGAATGCCAGGAGGTGATCCAGCGACAATCATCACTAGCTCGCCCTCATTGGCGCGCTTGCCATCGAGGAGCATTTTATCTGCCTGCAAAACCATCTCATCTGTGTGCTTGACCATTGGTGTTACCAAAGATTCCACGCCCCAAGAAAGCGCCAATCGATTGTACGTACCCTCTTCTGGAGTAATCGCAAGAATTGGAATTGGTGAGCGCAGACGGCTAATGCGTCGGGCAGAGTCTCCTGATTGCGTGAAGGTAACAAGGAACTTGGCTCCTACAGTGGCGCCAACTTCAGAAGCTGCCTTAGTGATTGCTCCACCTTTAGTTCGAGGCGCTGTCATCAGTGGGCGGATGCGATCTAGGCCAAGTTCTTCCGTTCGCTCAATGATGCGCGCCATTGTCTTGACCGCTTCAATAGCAAATTCACCAACTGAAGTTTCGCCAGAGAGCATCAAGGCATCTGCGCCATCGAGTACTGCGTTGGCGCAGTCGGTAGCTTCAGCGCGCGTTGGGCTGGAATTAGTAATCATCGAATCGAGCATCTGGGTTGCAACAATGACCGGTTTTGCCGCATCGCGAGCTAACTCAACGCAACGCTTCTGCACCATAGGTACATCTTCGATAGGAAGTTCTACTCCTAGATCGCCACGTGCAACCATGATTCCATCAAATGCTTCTACGATCTCAACGAGATTGGCAACAGCTTGAGGTTTTTCGATTTTTGCAATAACCGGAACGTGGATACCGACCTCGTCCATGATGGCATGTACATCTTTGATGTCAGCTGCGTTTCGTACAAAAGAGAGCGCAATAAAATCAGCACCTGCGCGTAGTCCCCAGCGAAGATCATCTTCATCTTTTTCAGACATCGCTGGAACAGAAACGGCCACTCCTGGAAGATTGATTCCCTTGTTGTTGCTGACAAACCCTGGCTGGATGCACTTGGTGACGACATCGTTGCCCTTGACTTCAACTACTTCGACAGTGACCTTGCCGTCATCGATAAGAATGCGATCTCCAGCTTTGCAATCCCCCGGTAAGCCCTTGTAAGTTGTTCCAACGCGCTCTTTAGTTCCAGGAACATCATCAGTTGTAATTGTAAATATGTCGCCACGAACTATTTCGTGTGGACCATTCTCAAAGCGCGCCAAGCGAATCTTTGGGCCTTGTAGATCAACCAATACAGCGATTGCCTTACCCGACTCTTTGGCAGCAGCGCGAACTCGATCGAGTCGACCTTGGTGCTCCTCATAAGACCCGTGTGAAAGATTAAGGCGCGCCATATTCATGCCTGCGGCAATGAGTTCACGTACCTTTTCGGGTGATTCAACTGCAGGACCAAGTGTGCAAACTATCTTCGCGCGGCGCATGTGACTACCTTATCTATAGAGAGTGCGTACTAACGAGTTCTAAACCATCAGCGGTCGAGTAGTTGGTTCAATTGGCGAATGTAGTTGCGTTTCGCCAGTCAGATAACGATCTACTGCTGCGGCTGCAGAGCGACCTTCAGCAATAGCCCACACAATCAGTGACTGACCGCGACCTGCATCACCCGCGACGAAAATTCCTTCTTCACTGCTCTGGAAGTTTTCATCGCGTGCAATATTTCCGCGTTCATCGAGCTTGACCTCAAGTTGGTCGATGAGTGCAGATTTTTCAGGACCAGTAAAGCCCATTGCGAGGAATACAAAGTCGGCGGGAAGTTCTTTCTCAGTTCCAGGAACTGGCTCAAACTTGCCGTTCTCAAACTTTGTTTCAACAATCTTGAGCGCTTTGAGATTTCCTTGCCCATCCCCCACGAACTCTTGGGTGCTGACAGAGAAAACGCGGTTATCTAGTTCTTCATGTGCGCTAGAGACGCGATAAATCATTGGATACGTTGGCCAAGGTTGTGAAGATGGTCGCTCTTCTGTTGGGCGAGGCATGATCTCAAGTTGTGTCACGCTGGCAGCACCTTGGCGAACCGATGTACCCAAGCAATCCGCACCAGTATCTCCGCCACCCAAGATGATGACGTGCTTACCGGCAACGTTAATTGGAGACTCTTCGATTTCACCGAGCGCTTGTTTATTTCCCCACGGCAAGAACTCCATCGCTTGATAGATACCCTTGTTATCACGACCAGGAATTGGAAGATCGCGCCACTGGGTAGCGCCAACAGCTAGTACAACTGCGTCGTACTTAGCACGCAAATCTGATCCAGTGAGTTCAACACCAACATTTACTCCTGGACGGAATCGTGTTCCTTCTTGCTCCATTTGAGTCAGACGTCGGTCAAGGATGTGCTTCTCCATTTTGAATTCGGGAATTCCGTAACGAAGGAGCCCACCAATTTTCTCGGCGCGGTCATAAACAGCGACTGTATGTCCGGCCCGAGTAAGTTGTTGCGCAGCCGCAAGACCAGCAGGACCAGAACCGATGACAGCAACTGTCTTTCCCGATAAACGATCTGGGGCAAGTGGCTTTACATTGTTGGCATCGAATGCTTCTTCAATAGTGCGAAGTTCAACTTGCTTAATGGTTACTGCATCACGATTGATACCAACTACGCACGCTGTTTCGCATGGCGCTGGGCAGAGGCGACCTGTGAACTCTGGGAAGTTGTTGGTGGCGTGAAGGCGATCAATCGCTTCAACCTTGTCTCCACGGTAGATGAGATCATTCCACTCAGGGATTAGATTTCCGAGTGGGCACCCTGAATGGCAGAACGGAATACCGCAATCCATGCAACGACCAGCCTGCTTCTGCAGATGCTCAAACGATTGTGGTTCGTAAACCTCTTTCCAATCCTTGATACGTACATCAACAGGTCTGCGCTTTGGAGTCTCGCGCGGAGTTGTCATAAACCCTTTTGGATCAGCCATTTGCTACAACCTCCATGACATATTCATCAACCGGTAGACCTTCGCGATTTGCCTTCTCGATTGCTGCAAGCACGCGTGCATAGTCACGTGGCATGATGAGTGAGAAGCGAGTTAGCTCGGTCTCCCAATTCTTGAGCAAAAGCGCAGCCACCTCAGAGCCAGTTTCGACGTGGAAGTTAGTGATTATGGAACGAAGAACTTCGCGTTGATCGGCTGGAACAGCAAGAACATCAACCATTTCAGTATTGACGATAGCTGTATCGAGATCTAGAACAAATGCTCGACCTCCAGACATGCCAGCTGCAATATTGCGCCCTGTTGCGCCGAGAATGACTGCAGTACCGCCTGTCATGTATTCAAGCGCATGGTCGCCTACTCCTTCGACGACTGCAGTTGCACCTGAGTTGCGAACGCAGAAACGTTCACCGACTAGGCCACGGATAAAGATCTCTCCTGAAGTTGCGCCATATCCAATGACATTTCCGGCAATGACATTTTTAGCAGATGGGAAAGTTGCCTTCTCATCCGGGCGAACAATGACGCGTCCTCCAGAAATTCCCTTACCAACATAATCATTGGAGTCACCATAGAGACGTAAGGTCAATCCTTGCGGAATAAAGGCGCCAAGTGATTGTCCTGCGGATCCATGCAGAGTGACATCGATTGTGCCAACAGGGAGTCCTTCGGCTCCGTATCGGCGAGTGATTTCAGCGCCCAGCATTGTTCCGACGGTGCGGTTTACATTTCGTACTGGTAGATCGATGCGGACGGGCTCTTTCTTATCAAGTGCTGACTTGGCTAAATCAATCAAGGTGTTATCAAGAGCTGCAGCTAAGCCATGATCTTGAATCGTGGTCTGGTGAAGTGGTGAATCAACATCAGGACGAACAAGAAGTGGAGAAAGATCCAAGCCACTGGCTTTCCAGTGATCAATTGCTGCCTTGGTATCGAGGTATTCGACATGGCCAACGGCTTCGAGCAAGGTGCGAAAGCCAAGCGAGGCCAAGATTTCGCGAACTTCTTCAGCAATGTATTCGAAGAATGTCTCAACAAACTCTGGCTTACCGGTGAACTTCTTACGAAGCTCTGGATTCTGTGTCGCTACTCCCACTGGGCAGGTATCCAAATGGCAGACGCGCATCATGATGCAACCTGAGACCACGAGCGGTGCAGTTGCAAATCCATACTCTTCGGCGCCGAGAAGCGCTGCAATGACAACGTCACGGCCAGTCTTTAATTGACCATCTGCTTGAACAACGATGCGATCGCGTAGACCATTGAGTAGAAGAGTTTGTTGAGTTTCGGCAAGACCGAGCTCCCAAGGAGCGCCAGCGTGCTTAAGTGAAGTCAGCGGTGATGCACCAGTTCCGCCATCATGTCCTGAGATCAGAACGACATCGGCATGCGCCTTTGAAACACCGGCGGCAACTGTCCCGACGCCCACCTCAGCTACCAGCTTGACGTGAACGCGGGCATTCTTATTGGCATTCTTAAGATCATGAATCAACTGAGCTAAATCTTCAATTGAGTAAATGTCGTGGTGAGGTGGTGGCGAAATAAGACCAACGCCTGGCGTTGAAAAGCGCGCCTTAGCGATCCATGGATAGACCTTATTTCCAGGGAGCTGTCCGCCTTCGCCTGGCTTAGCGCCTTGTGCAATCTTGATCTGAATATCAGTGGCGTTGATCAAGTAATTACTTGTTACGCCAAAGCGTCCAGATGCAACCTGCTTGATGGCAGATTTCTTTGAATCTCCATTAGCCAACGGGATATAGCGAACTTCATCTTCGCCGCCTTCGCCAGTGTTGGATTTGCCACCCAATCGGTTCATGGCAATTGCCAACGTTTCGTGGACTTCTTGTGAAACAGAACCGTATGACATCGCCCCTGTTGAGAAGCGCTTCACAATCTCTGAGATTGGCTCGACTTCATCAATCGAGATTGGCGCACGTTCGCCTTCCTTAAATTGGAAGAGTCCGCGCAGAGTCATCAAAGTCTTGCTCTGATCATTGACCTTTGATGTGTAGCGCTTAAAGATGTCATAACGCTTGTTGCGTGTTGAATGTTGAAGCGCAAAGACAGTCTCAGGGTTAAAGAGATGCGGCTCACCGTCACGACGCCATTGATACTCGCCACCTACAGCAAGACGCTTCGCTCCTGGAATTTCTCCACCCACTGGGTAAGCGAAGTGATGACGCTTAATAGTCTCTTCAGCAATGACATCGAGGTCAACTCCCCCAAGACGTGATGTGGTGCCGACGAAGAATTCATCGACAACATCTTGGGCTAAACCGATCGCTTCAAATACTTGCGCACCGGTGTAAGAGGCAATCGTTGAAATTCCCATCTTTGACATCACCTTAAGGACGCCCTTACCGAGGCCCTTAATGACATTGCGAACTGCCTTTTCAGGGGTAATGCCGGTAATCACGCCTTGATTCACTAAATCTTCAGCGGTTTCCATAACGAGATATGGGTTTACTGCAGCAGCTCCGTAACCAATAAGAAGTGCAACATGGTGTACTTCGCGAACATCGCCAGCTTCAACAACGAGACCCACCTTGGTGCGAGTCTTCTCGCGGATTAAGTGGTGGTGGACAGCAGCTGTTAGTAGGAGTGATGGAATTGGGCAATCTTCAGCATCGCCATCGCGATCAGAGAGCACGATGATGCGCGCGCCCTTAGCGATTGCATCTGAGACTTCGCGCTTAATCTCTTCTAGGCGAATACGTAGTGTGTTTCCATCACCTGTGACTGGGAAGAGGCCGCGGACAACGTAGGCCTCAAGACCTGGATAGTCATCATCTGCGTTGACGTGAATAATCTTGGCAAGTTCATCGTTATCGATAACAGGAAATGCCAATGAGATTTGCTTGCATGATTCAGGACCTGGATCGAGCAAGTTATGTTCTGGGCCAAGAGATCCACCCAAGCTAGTGACTAGCTCTTCGCGAATAGCATCTAGCGGCGGGTTGGTGACTTGTGCAAACAACTGTGTGAAGTAATCAAAGAGGAGTCTTGGCTTCTGTGAAAGTGCGGCGATTGGTGTATCAGTCCCCATAGAGCCAAGCGCTTCGCCACCACTTTTAGCCATCGGAGTGATGATGATTTTGATTTCTTCTTCGGTATATCCAAAGGCCTTCTGGCGGCGAATGACAGATTTGTGAGGATAGACAATATGTTCGCGTGACGGAAGATCAGAGAGTTTAATCATTCCATCTTTGAGCCACTGTCCATAAGGTGCGGCATCTGCCAGTGAATCCTTAATCTCATCATCTTCAATGATGCGGCCAGATTCGATATCAACGAGGAACATTTTTCCTGGTTGCAAGCGACCCTTGCGAACAATCTTCTCTGCTGGGAAATCTAGTACGCCAACTTCTGAGGCAAGTACAACAAGACCGTCATCTGTCACCCAGAAACGTGATGGACGAAGTCCATTGCGATCAAGAACTGCACCTACCTGATGGCCATCAGTAAATGTGACACACGCAGGTCCATCCCACGGTTCCATAAGAGATGCATGGAAGGCGTAAAAATCGCGGCGCTTCTGCGGCATCGTCGCATGGTTCTCCCATGCTTCAGGAATCATCATAAGAACTGAGTGTGGAAGTGAACGCCCACCTAAGTATAGAAGTTCAAGGACTTCATCAAAGGAGGCAGAGTCAGAGCCTGACATTTCAACGATTGGAAATAACCGCTTGAGGTCGCCCCCGATGTGATCACTGGCAAGAAGAGATTCGCGTGCGCGCATCCAGTTACGGTTGCCCTTAACGGTATTGATTTCACCGTTGTGAGCGATAAAGCGATATGGGTGCGCAAGTGGCCAGGATGGGAAAGTATTAGTAGAAAAACGTGAGTGAACGAGGGCAAGTGGTGAGACCACTCTTTCATCGCTGAGATCAGGGAAGAATTCTTCGAGCTGCCCAGTTGTGAGCATGCCTTTATAAACAATTGTCTGAGAAGAAAGCGAGGCAAAGTAGAGATCTAAGGTGTGTTCTGCTCTTTTGCGAAGCGCAAAAGCCAAGCGATCCAGAGCGAGGCCAGATTCGCTCTTCTTGCCTGCAACGAAGAGCTGTTCAAACTTTGGCATCACGGAGAGAGCTGTCTTACCAAGAGATGATGAGTTAATCGGAAGATCGCGCCAACCTAGAACCGTGAGACCTTCTTCTTCTGCAATCTTGGCAATCTCGGCCTGAACATCGGCACCTGGTGCGATAAAGGCAATGCCTGTTGCATATGAGCCTTCTGCTGGAAGAGATAATTTGGTAACTGCTTTATAGAACGCATCAGGAACGCGGATAAGAATTCCTGCGCCATCACCGCTATCTGGTTCAGCTCCTGATGCCCCGCGATGTTCAAGGTTGCGAAGTGCTGTCAGCGCCTTTTCGACAATCTCATGTGTTGCAACTCTATTGAGGGTGGCAACCATCGCAACGCCGCATGCATCATGCTCGTTCGCAGGATCGTAGAGACCCTGGCGTGCGGGATAGTTTGATGAGAGTGCCATAACCCGTTGTCCTTTTTTCGAAAAACAAAAGGGACAACTTTGGCCCGTGATTGGTAGGTAGAGCTTCGCCTGCCGAAATCAGTAGCGAAAGAGTAGCAACCTAGGTGGTTTAGATGCCACTTATATGCAGGGCCTGCCCAATTCCTGCGGTAATGGCCATACCTAGGCAGCCACCAGCAATAACACGCAAGGTGGGTTTGAGTAACTTCGATCCAGCAATTCTTGCGCTCACTACCCCTGTGAAGATCAGTCCGATGATGGTGAAGGCGACGATGCTCCAGGCTGCCGCTCCTAGGCTCGGCGCAAATGCTCCAGCAAATGGAATAAGTCCGCCGGCAGTGAAACTAAGCGCCGATGCAATCGCAGCTTGTACTGGACGCGCCTTGGTATGTGGGTGCTGACCTAGCTCATCTCGAAGATGGGCTTCGAGTGGATCTCGTCTATGCATCTCTTCTGCAACTTGTAGCGCTAGCGGACGCGAAAGACCGCGCTTCATATAGATCTGCACAAGCTCTTCTAGTTCGCCTGCTGGATCAATTGCAAGATGTTCTATCTCCAAAAGTCGATCGGATTCTTCGATGTCGTTCTGAGAACGGACTGAGACATATTCACCAACAGCCATAGACATCGCACCTGCTGCAATGCCTGCAGCGCCTGCTGTAACAAGGAAGCTCTGTTCTCCGGCGCGCGCTGCAGCAACGCCAATCATCAAACTTGCAGTGGAGACTAAACCGTCATTGGCGCCAAGAACTGCAGCGCGCAACCAACCAGCGCGATGTGTGCGGTGGTTGAGATTGCGTTGATAGACATCTTCGAGGCCCATCTTGCAAGCCTACCTGTCCGAGCGTCTCAATCTGATGAAGGCAGCGCATGCCACTGAGAAAACTGTGAGCGCAACGTACTGATTGAGACGAAGCCCACCCCAAACATGGGCCTGATCAATTCGAATTCCTTCGATAAAGAATCGGGCTAAGCAATAGCCTGCAACATAGAGTGCGAATATCGAACCGGCAGGATATCGAGTGCCTAGTGCAATTAAGAGAACTGCAAGGGATGCCGTTGCGATTGCTTCGTAGGCAAAAGTTGGATGAAAGGTAGCGAAAGCTTCATAACCAACCGGGCGAAAATTCTCGGGAATCTCTAGCGCCCACCATGTATCTAAAGGCCTGCCGAAGAGTTCTGCGTTAAACCAATTACCGAATCGACCAATTGCTTGGGCAAGCAATAACCCCGGAGCTACCGCATCTGCAAAATGGGCAAAACTAGGGAGGTCGAGGCGGTGCGCAATTCTGCGATAAGCAATGTAAGCACCGAGCGCGCCAAGGCCAATGGCGCCCCAAATTCCTAGGCCACCTTTCCAGATCTTGAAGATATCTGTGAAGTTACCACCAGCGCCAAAGTAAAGTTCTGGAGTCGTCAGTACATGATAAAGACGGCCACCAATGACACCGCTCGGGACTGCAACGATTGCGACATCTGAAAGAACTGTCTGCGCACCCGGAAAGGCTGCAACAAAACGTCTATTTCCTATCCAGATTGCCACCGCAACACCTGCAATGATGCAGAGCGCATAGAAGTGGATAGTGAAAGGCCCTAGCTCAACTGCCGAAGTACTCGGAGTTGGAAAGGCTTGCAAAGTACTTATCCGCGCTCTACTGCAGCTTTGAACTTGGCGGCATCAAAGTATTCGCTTGCGTTGCGATCAATCTCTTTGCCATTGACAAAGACTGTTGGCGTTGAGTTCACATTGGCATTAGCACCTGCTGCTGCAACGTTGCTGACCCAGCCTAGATAATCACCTTTATTCACACAGCTACTAAATTTCTGGCTGGTGATTCCAGCTGTCTGTCCAAGACTTGCCAGGAAGTTATTAGACCAAGCGCCTGAATTCTCTTGCTTCTGATTCATCATCAATAAGCGGTGATAATCAAGGAACTTGCCTTCATCGGCAGCACATGCTGCTGCATTGGCAGCGTTAACGGACTCAGGTCCCAAGAATGAGAGCGTGTGATAAACAACAGTTGCCTTCTTCTCGGCAATCAAAGATTCGATGTAAGGGCCGTTAAGCTGCGTGAACTGCGCACAGACTGGGCATTGGAAGTCTTCATAGATATCAACAACAGGAACTCCGGTGAGTTCGCCATTAAAGACAACTCCGTAACCGCGATCAGCAGAAACGTTTGCTGGGATGCTGGCTGAAGAGTCGGTCTGTCGCGATAAAAGTGTTGGCACCAACATGATGAGGAGAACGCCCACAACAACTGCAATAACGAGATTGCGAGTGAAGTTATCTTTTCCTGGTTGTGATTTAGCCATGAGTGCCTTCTCCTAATTGAGTTGCCGATTGTGGTTTCTTATCAAGTCCAAATTTAGTATGAGGGAAGAAGGTTAGGTAAATTCCCAAGAGCGCGAGGCCGGTATCGCGCAGAAGTGGGGTGAGATAGTTGGCTTCACCTTCAGGAACTTGTCCCCCACCCCCGAAACATCCACAGTCGATTGAAAGCCCACGCGCCCAGGCTTGGGTGATTGCAATCATGAAGGCGATCATCAAGATGGCGCTTAACGCTGCGCTGATACGAACACCGGCTCCGATAACCAGGAGGATTCCAACCGCCAATTCGAAGAACGGCACAACTATCCCAAGAAAATTGGCAAGTGGAATTGGCAGCATTTCATAAGCCCGTACTGCCATTTGAGATTTATCAAGCTCATCAAACTTTAGATAGCCAGCTGCAATCAGAGTTCCGCCAAGGATGAGACGAGCTGCAAGGCCAAGCCATGGCTGAATCTTCTTCATCGTCCTTCTCGCACTCCCAAAGAAAGTTGTTGTGCTAACTCTTTCACAGATTTCAATCCTTCTGCCTCATTTGGAGCATCCTGCATAGCCTTAATAAATGCGGAGCCAACAATGACACCGTCTGCATAT
>Ga0208787_1000655_pt1 | contig 16111 bp, 10 predicted proteins | sample Wag4_2014_7_11_FD_187362 | JGI IMG/M metagenome (GOLD analysis project Ga0208787, IMG submission 187362) | Fresh water microbial communities from Ohio, USA - Utica-2 Time Series HT 2014_7_11 (SPAdes) (version 2) | ecosystem: Environmental > Aquatic > Freshwater > Water tank | place: USA: Ohio... | reverse complement strand
TATCATCACCACCTAAAAAAGTATCTCCGTGAGTTGCTAAAACTTCAAAAATGCCATCTTGAATATTTAAAATAGAAATATCAAAAGTTCCTCCACCTAAATCATATACTGCCACCGTTTGAACCTCTGACTTATCCAGGCCTATGCCATAGGCTAAGCTAGCGGCTGTAGGTTCATTTATTATTCTTAAAACCTCAAGGCCAGCTAATTTACCTGCATCTCTTGTGGCTTGTCTTTGTGCATCATTAAAATAAGCGGGAACAGTAATAACGGCTTTTGACACTACATTATCTAAAAGATTTTCTACCCTCAATTTGAGAGATTTTAGAATTTCCGCTGACAATTCAATAGGTGTAAATGACTTATCTCTTAGTTTGATTTTAACTAAATTTTCGGGACCGGTATCAAGCAACTCATAACCATAAAAATCTTTATAACTTAACAGATCATCATAAGATTTCCCCATAAGACGTTTGACAGAATATATAGTATTTTTTGGATCCACTTCAATATATGTGCGCGCCTTTTCTCCCACGGAAAAAACGTTATCTTCAGAAAGATGAAGTAAAGAAGCTAATAAAGCATTCTCTCCAAATTCATCCTTAACTACCTGAGCTTTACCATTTTCCATAATGGCAACCAAAGAATGAGTGGTTCCGAGATCAATGCCAATAATGGTAGGATGCTCATTTTTTATAGAACCACTTTTTAAATCTATTGCATACTTGGGCATAAATTAATTAAATTTAATGAGTACAAAACTACTTTTTAATCTTTAAAAAGTTAATTTTATCCTTAAACATATCGCAAAAAGGTTTGTTTCAGCCTTACTTATAAATATTTTTTATGACACCAACCATGAATAAGAAAAATCATCATTTGAATGAAATGAATAAAGGGACTACTTTATTTTTTATTCTTGGAGGATTTTTTATTGCCAACACCCTAGTTGCAGAGTTTATCGGGGTTAAAATTTTTGCCTTAGAAGACACCTTAGGAATTTCAAGATTTAACATCAATCTTTTTGGACAAGAAGGAGCACTTCAATTTTCCGCTGGTGTTTTACTCTGGCCTATCGTCTTTTTAATGACAGATATAATTAATGAATATTTTGGTAAACAAGGAGTTAGAAAGCTATCTATTTTTACTGCCGGGCTCATTGCTTATGCATTTATCATTATATTTTTCGCCATTCAACTATCACCTGCCGACTGGTGGATAACACAGAACAAAGCACAAGGAGTGGAGAATATGCAAACTTCATTTAAGGTTATTTTTGGCCAGGGTATATTAATGGTTTTTGGATCGTTAACCGCTTTTTTAGTCGCTCAACTGGTGGATGTTTTACTTTTCCATCAAATTAAAAAAATAACTGGAGAAAAGCGGGTCTGGCTTAGATCTACAGGATCAACCTTTGTCTCCCAATTATTCGATAGTTTTGTCATTCTAACCATAGCATTCAAGTGGGGTCCTGAGATCGTTGGCAATGTTACTCCATGGACCTGGAATCAAATACTTGCCGTTGGAACGATTCAATATTTCTATAAAATATCTATGGCTGTGCTTTTAACGCCTGTTATTTACGGTGCTCATCGCATTATAGACGGTTATCTTGGCAAAGACGAATCATCAAGAATGAAGGAAAATGCTGCTTTATAAGCTAAAACTAATCCTATGACCTTATTGTAATTGAGCATACCTTCCTTAATTCCCTGCCCCTTTAGATAAGCGTCGTACATTTTATACTGAAGATTTGGCATCCAATCTTCGTAACTATTGCTGTAATTTTGAATATCAATTAAATCCTTTCTAAGACCTGTTGGGAGTTCCATCATTTTTTCATTAAAAAAAGAAGGAGAAATTCTTCTGACGTTTGACGCCAGATATCTCCAGTAACCTAAGGTAGTGGCATAGGCAATCCAAGAATTCTTGTCATTAGTATGGCATATAAAAGCTAAAAAATTACAAGTACCTTCATCTGCAAAACCATAACCATGTGCCATCTCATGTGCCATTACCGAGGTAAAGTGAATAGGATGTAAACCCGGATCGACTTTGCCTTCTCCAGAAAATGGAAAGTACATTCCGGCTGTACTAAAATGCAGGAAAATTCCCTTCGGCAGATTGGATTTTATGGGAACATTTGCCTGTGATGGAAATCCATGGTTCTTCAACCAATATTGAAGATTTTTTTGAATGATTGCTCTTTGTTCTTCATTTTTTACATTATACTTGACAATATCAACCCCTTTAGCCGTATCAGCTAATAACTTCCTTATATTCAGCAGATGATGTGTTGTTTCTTCATATTCAGACGCCAGTTGTTTGTAAGTAAATGGTGCTGATTTAACCTTCCATTGAAAATCAATGGGCAAGCGATAATAATTAAATCCCCAAACAAAATAAAATAAAAAGTATAAAAAGCCTAAGCTGTTCATAATCAAACTAAACTTTACAATTTTCTTTTGTTTAGAAAATGAAACCAAGAAAATAAAAACGAAAAAGAGTATTGGTATAGCGAACAATCCCGGTAAAATGTATAAAACAGAAATTTTTTGGAGAATAAAGCTTACTGCAGGGTAAATACCCATAGCATAATAATCTTCCACCCAAGAAGGATTGCTGGCAAATAAGTATTTAACCAATTCAGTAAAAATAATTAGGACAACGCCCGATAGATGGTAGTATTTCATTTTTTAACTTAACTTTACAACTAAATTACTAAACGCTTTGTTTTGATAACTTAATATTTAAAACAATTAAAATGGCATTTGAATTCACTGACAACAATTTTAAAAGTACAGTTTTAGATACCCCTGGTATTGCTGTAGTTGATTTTTGGGCAGAATGGTGCGGACCATGTCGTATGGTTGGCCCAATCATAGAGGAGTTAGCAAAGGAATATGACGGTAAGGTAATCGTTGGCAAACTTGATGTTGATGCTAACCCTGAAGTTTCAATGAAATATCAAATCCGTTCTATACCTACTATCTTGATACTGAAAGATGGTGAAATTATCCATAAACATGTAGGCGTGGCTACGAAACAAAGCCTGGTTCAAAAAATAGAAGAGGCTGCTGCCGTATAAATACGTTCAACCAACCATTTAGAGTCTTTGTATTTTATACAAAGACTCTAATCTACAACAACTGTTTATGTCTTATTGGGAGAATCCAAAAATTCGCGAGTTTAACAACCTAGATTTTTTAGCCAGACAAGTGGTTGAAGGGTTCATTATTGGTTTACATAAAAGTCCATTTCACGGATTTTCAGTTGAATTTGCTGAACACAGAATATACAATCAAGGAGAATCAACCAAAAATATTGATTGGAAGGTTTTTGCCCGCACCAATAAGTTATTTACTAAAAGATTTGAAGAAGAAACCAATTTGAGGTGTCAAATAGTCATAGATACCTCTTCGTCTATGTATTTTCCCGAGAGAAAAGCAGGCGATAAAAATTATTTAAACAAACTGTATTTTTCTTCACTGGCTGCAGCTTCATTGATGCAGTTATTGCAAAAGCAAAGAGATGCTTTCGGTCTCAGTCTTTTCGATGAAACGGTGTACACTCACTCACAATGTAAATCGAGCACGACACATTACCGTTTGTTATTAAGTTATCTTGAAAAAAAATTAAATAGTCCCGTTCCATTAGTGACAACCTCAACGTCGCAAGCACTTCATCAGATTGCTGAAAGTATTCATAAAAGATCATTGGTTATCATTTTTAGTGACATGTTTGAAACTTCTGATGATCAGGACGCTATGTTTGCATCACTTCAGCATCTAAAACACAATATGCACGAGGTTATTTTGTTTCATGTCACAGATAAAAAGTTAGAATTAGATTTTGATTTTGAGGACAGACCTTACCTCTTCGTAGATCTTGAAACAGGAAATGAGGTAAAATTACAAGCGGGTCTGGTAAAAGAAAGCTATAAAGAAGAATCTTCCTTATTGTTAAAAAATTTAAAAATGAAATGCCTTCAGTATAAAATTGATTTTGTTGAAGCAGACATTAATGAAGGATTTCACCCTATTTTACAGAGATACTTAGTTAAACGATCAAAAATGAAAGTAGGTTAATATGCAAGTTTATATTTTACCTGAAAGCAAAACGAGAATTGATAAATGGCTTTGGACCGTTAGGATTTTTAAGTCCAGAACAATTGCAACAGATGCTTGTAAAGCTGGAAAAATAAAAATTAATGGTTTGGAGATTAAGCCTTCTGCTTCCGTTAGTAGGTTAGATAAGATTGAGGTTCGCAAGAATGGATTCAATTTTCAATTTGAGGTTAAAGAATTACTCAAAAACCGCGTACCCGCTCCTATTGCTAAAGAATGTTTCCAAAATAACACGCCTGCATCGGAGTTAGAAAAATATAACGATTGGTTCAACGGCAAAAAATCAAGCGTTCTAAGAGCCAAAGGTACGGGAAGACCTACTAAAAAAGATAGAAGAAGCATGGACGATTTCAGCGATTTTGATGAATTTGATGAAGAAGAAGAAATTTAATTAATAGTTTTCTTTTTCTTTTCTAAGCTACTTTTACCGAATATATCTTTTCCCTCCCTTCCCAAAATAGGTTTCTGTCTAATGCTTTCTTCATCTGTCGAGGTAACTGTAAGCATTTCAATATATTCTAGCTTATTTGGCAAGATTTTAAAAGCCTCATAACTTCCATCTGGAACCATTTCTTCAGGTTGTCCGGCTTTTAAGACCAGCGGTGCCAGATGATCAAAAACAATTAAACCGAGTTCTGAATCATAATTCAACTTTATGGTAGATTCTGCAGAATAGGAAAGAATAAATCTAAGAGGAATGGTGGCGCTTGAATCTTTAGGATTAGGTGGAAAAAGAGGTGCACCGAATACTGGTTTATTGCGAATAAAACGGATGGGGTCAATCCATTTTTTACGGGTTTTACCGTCATTTGCATCGTAACCAAAGGCAAGATAAGTGGCTGAATCTCCTACCCCAATTTGTTGAATACCATAAACCAAACAACCCATCCAATTTTCAGGGCTTAAAGAAACTATATCAGGTTGAGAAATAGTAAAAGATCTATCAATCAGTGGAAATAATATTAAACTATCAGATTTCCTTTGTAGCGCGCCATAATATCTGTACTCTGATGGTGAAACAGCCAACTGCCAGGTAAACATACGAAAACTGCTATCTGGTGGATATTGTAAAGAAACAGATTTTAGCTTTGAAAACGGATAATAAAATGAATGCTTCATTTTTAATGCCTTGACCAAAGTAACAATAAGCTCTTTGGTAGCATAAAACCGGTCTTCTGGTAAGGAATCGTTTACTATAGAATAAGCGTAATAAGAAAGAGTATCTTCTAATGCGGACAATTGATTCTTTTCACTACCTGACAAGGCAATCTTACTTGCCTGACCGAATGAACAAAAAAATAAAAACATAAGAACAAAAGAAAAAATAAACTGCATGATATTAGCATTTTTTAGAAAACACTATTTCCATTCTATTTATTGTTTTTCTTTGATTTATTATTCTTATAGTCTCTAAAAACAAAAGACCCCAAACCATCCAAAGAACTATAAAAGGCTTTTCCCTGATTTGCTTTGGTGAACATATCTACGAAATTCATTAAATAAGGATCTCTTGCAATCATGAATGTAGTAATAGGAATATCCATTTTTCTACAGGACTGCGCCAGATTGAGGGTGCGGGAAACAATGGTTCTATCGAGACCGAAACTATTCTGATAATATTTTTTACCCTTTTTTATACAAGTAGGCTTACCGTCTGTGATCATAAAGATTTGTTTATTGGTACTTCGCCGTTTCCTCAATATATCCATGGCAAGCTGTAATCCAGCCACTGTATTTGTATGATAAGGGCCAACTTGCAGATAGGGTAAATCTTTAATTTCGATAGTCCAGGCATCATTACCAAAAACAAGAATATCGAGCGTATCTTTAGGAAATCGGGTGGTAATATACTCTGAAAGAGCCATAGCCACTTTCTTTGCGGGAGTGATCCGATCTTCACCATAAAGAATCATAGAATGAGAAATATCAATCATTAAAACGGTTGACATTTGACTTTGATCATAGGTTTCCTGTACCTCAAGATCATTTTCTGATAATTTAAAAGTATCAATACCATGATTAACCTGAGCATTTTTTAAAGACTCAGACATAGCAATTTTATCTAAAGCATCACCAAAAACAAAAGGTCTTCTTTCAGAAGTAAGTTCATCTCCCCTACCCTCAAGACGAGTATTATGACCTCCGACCTTACTTTTTTTAATATCACCAAAAACATCTTCCAGTGCCTTTTTTCGAAGAGCTAATTCCATTTTAGGTGCAGGAACCAAACCAGGCGATTGAGCATCTTTAGAACGAATAAGACCTTGATCTTTAAGATCTTGAATAAAATCAGCCAAGCCATAATCGGGCGTAGTCAGTTTATATTGCCTGTCGAGTTCTGTTAACCATGATAAAGCTTCATCTACATCACCAGAAGTATGCAATAGTAATTCCTTGAACAATTTAAGCAATCGATTAAAGACATTATTCTCTGCATCTTTATTTGCAACATCACCAAATTTCCACCCAATCATATAAACCGATTTATTGTTACTTAATCACACAACAACTGGCGAGTTGCAAATAATCTGGTCTGTCAGAAGACAGATTATGAATAAAACTTTCCTTCAATTCCCCACTATCTATAACAAAAACGCCAGGCATTTGAAACCCATCTCCGATTTGGGCACTGGGAGCCTGCCCATTCTTAATGCCAGCAGAAAAGCCTCTAATGAGAGATTGCAATCCAAAAAGTTGATTAAAACTTCCTTTTACCAATCCAAAAGCGGTATAATACCGACAATTAGGATCACTGACGTGAGTAACGTTTAACAATCCAAATTTATTAAAATTCTTTTCCGCTGTTTCAAAATCAGTCATGTGGACAAAAACAATTTTAAGCCCACCTGTTTCAATTTTAGATCTATTTTTTGAAATATCAGCCAAAGCTTCTTTGCAAAAAATACAACCAAAATGCCTTAAAAAAACCAATAAAACGGGATATTCGAAAGTAAGATTCAATACAGAATCTCCATTATTCGTAACCATTTCGTTGAGCCATTCTTTTTTAAAGAGACCAAATTCCATTTAAAAAAACTTTATTAAATAAACAATAAATAGGGTAAAGGGTTCACGGCAAAAAACGTAATTGGCATCTACAAAAAAAAAAATCCATACCCCAATAATCAGAGGGATATGGATTTTCGTAATCATATAATAAAAAGCTTATTTTGACAGACCATCATAAACCTCCATAACCTGACGAACCTGATCGGCTGAATCAATCAGAAGTGCCATTTCAGACTCATTTAATTTCAGCTCTATAAGTTGCTCAATACCATTAGCTCCCAATTTGACAGGCACGCCAACAAAAACGCCATGTAGATTATACTCACCATTTAATAGCGCGCAACAAGGGTAAATCCTATTTTCATTTTTCAAAATACTTTCCACCATCTGTGCAGCAGCAGCACCCGGAGCATACCACGCGGAAGTCCCCATTAACTTAACTAATTCACCACCACCTACTTTAGTTCTTTCAACAATGGCATCTAAGGACGCTTCATCAATTAACTCCGTCACAGGAATTCCACTCACGGTAGTATAACGGGGAAGGGGAACCATGGTATCACCATGACCACCCATGAGTACTGCCTGAATATCCTTTGGAGAAACATTGAGTGCTTCCGCTAAAAAAGCCCTGTAACGCGCTGTATCTAAAATACCTGCCATACCAAAAACACGGGAAGAAGGCAATCCCGATGTTTTCCATGCGGCGTAAGTCATAACATCCAAAGGATTTGATACCACAATAATGATCGGATTAGCAGAATATTTCATTATCTGAGCGGTAACAGAAGAAACAATATTTGCATTAGTACTAATCAGATCATCTCTTGACATACCTGGTTTTCTAGGAATACCAGCAGTTATTACGACAATATCTGAATCGGCGGTCTTGGCATAATCGTCAGTACCAGTAATTCTCGTACTATAATAATCAACAGGCGCTTGTTGCCACATATCTAATGCTTTACCTTTAGCCATATCACCCTGGATATCGAGTAAAACAATTTCATTTACTAAATCTTTGTGCGCTAAAACATTCGCTACTGTGGCTCCCACATTTCCGGAGCCAATTACGGTAACCTTTCTCATGATAAATTTTTGTTTTGTTTGCTTGGAATTTGATATAAAAATACAAATATTTTAAAATTTTATTTAACTTTTTTTGGATATGTTATAATATTACTTTTTCTTTACGGCTGAGAGGTGAAAAATATACTTTAAAAGCAGTATTTTTTCCCAAGGCTTTTACATATCGTTTTTATTTAGCTGTAAGGCATTATGCAAATACGCGTATTGTTCCTTTTACTTGCTTTTTTGTTGCCACATACTACTTATGGGCAACTATTAAAGCCATGTAACACTTTAAAGAGTGTTCATAATGAATGGGTTGCACGTTTACAACAACGTTTACCCATAGAGAATCCTTTGCGCGGTTCTTTAACCCTGTATTTTCCAATTAAATTTTTTATTACCAGTAAACTTCATGACCAGGCAGGTACCATTTCTCCACAGAAATTAATGGAGGAAATTTGTCATCTAAATCAATTATATAAACAAGCAAATATATCATTTTACTTAGAAAGTCAGCCAACCATAATAAACTCTTCCTCCTACGAGGGTATAGAAACTGAGTTTGAATTAGGTCAATTACTACAATCGTATAAAACAACGAAAGCCATACCCGTTTATATCGTAGAAAATGCCCTTGATGCCTGTGGTTTTAATATTATTTCCCAAGGAATAAACAAAGGAATAGTTCTTTCAGCCGAGTGTTATAAGGCAAAAGGTGCTTTATTAGCTCACGAAATGGGACATTTTTTAGGTTTACCCCATACTTTTCAAGGTTGGGAGGGTATTGCATTCGATTATACCTTAAAGGCTCCGGAAAGTTGGGAAAATGTAAAAGTAGAAAGAGCTGACGGTAGTAATTGTCGCATTGCTGGAGATGGATTTTGTGATACAGCACCTGATTATCTTAATCTTAGATGGTCTTGTAGCGATAGTTCCAAAAGTCCCATTTCTTTGGTGGATCCTATGGGGAAGAGTTTCTTTTCTGACGGTTCACTTATCATGGGTTATGCATTAGATCCATGCCCAAACAGATTCAGTAAAGAACAAATTATGACCATGAGGGCCTATGCTGAAGAATTTTATCCGACCTTATATAAAGGAGATTTACCAGTTAAAATCAACCATGCGTTGCCCGTTGTAATTACACCGCTTGAAAATAGCCAGGTTAATTTATCCAATGGAGTAAACTTCACATGGGAAAAAGTACCCGGAACCTACCAATATATTATTGAGGTTTCTCCCATGCCAAATATGGCACTTATTACAGCCCGTTTTGACGTATCACCAGATTCTCTGTCCTTTATGACAAAACAACTGATTGCAGGAAGAAAGTATTTTTGGAGGCTAAGATCATTAAATCTTTACACCTTTTGCTCTACAGTATCTAAAATTTGCTCATTTAATACTGTTTTAGCTACTCGCAATATAGATTTAAAAGATAACGCTTATTCGATCATTTTAAATAATCCGATATCATCGTCAGAGGGTATATCACTTAATCTGGCAGAAGAAAAATTCCCATTACAATTGATACTCTTGAATAACTCAGGACAAACAATTTTCTATAAAAATTACGCCCAAAACGTTGGTCATACCAACCTTTCCATTTCAGTGTCTGCCTTCCCCCCAGGGCAATACACATTAACTGTGCGCAGTGCACAGAAAACCCAAAGCCACAGTGTCGTTATTATGCCTTGATACCCGGTCCCCAAAGCGGTAATTCATGGGTATGATTTCTGGCGCTGTAGGCCGTTGGGGATTTTGAAAAGAATCCTTTACCTCATTTTATTTAGGTCATTTAAGACCTAAAAAATACACATCTTCTGCAAAAACCTTGTCTTAAAAATAAAAAAGAGGCTGTCAAAAAAGATAGCCTCTTTTTTTATGCTACTATATTTACTGTGCTAATAGGTCTTTGTGATGGCAAAGGGTGAAAAATGGGTGATTTTATAAAATTATGCCTTATGGATATTAGATTTTTTTAAGATAGGTTTTTAATGTAAAATTTATCACTAACACCTTGTTTTAAATCAGGATTTACAGGATTATGAGGAATATTGCGTAAGTCTTAGATTTAAAAATAATGACTTATTTGTAGGAGTATGACTTTTGGGATAAAAACCTTTTAGGGGAAAAATATTTAGTCGAAGGGTTACACCCTTCGACTAATATTCCAAACCAACGACCCTACATCAAAAAGCTTCTTAGACTGGGCATCTTCCTACTAATTATTTTTAATGCGTATCGGCTTTTTAAACAGCCTCATTAATAGCTTAATTAGCTCTAATTAATTTAAGATAATTCGTTTAACGATCAACCCTTTACCATTTTCATCTTGCAAGGAAAACAGATAAGTACCTTTAGGTTCAGATGATAAATCGAACTGATAATTACCTGTTCTTACATTAGTTACAGATGTAACTACCCTACCATGAATATCTCTGATATTTAGTACTCCTGTTTCAACTAAATTTGAAAAATTAACCGATAGATTTACGATCCCATCAGAAGGATTAGGAAATAATTCCCAATCAATATGGGTAAAATTCTTTTCTGTAATCTCTGATTTTTCTAATAATTCACCATTCAATTCATTAGCGGGATTCATTACACCTGGTCTGGCAGCTTGCACTATTTCCATAGTTCTTGTGATTCCATCAGCAGTAAAAGTAATAGTTCCCCTTCTGGCTATTCCGTTATTTGCCAAAAAAGTAACTCTTAAAGAACCGCTATTTTTTCCTGACACTCCAATTGGAATAAGCCAATTCGCATTAGATGAAACTTTCCAAACGAGGTTTGAAGATATGGAAGCCGTCAATGAACCACCTGTAGCAGGTAAAGTACTTGAGGTAGGAGACACAATCATTTGGGCACCAACCGTATTTCTCAAAATAGATAAGGTGTTACTTCCAGTATTGGATACTAATATATCCGTTTTAGCATCACCATCAATATCGGCTAAAAGTCCGGCATAAGGTTTTGTTCCCACTGGAAAATTTAATCTTTTAAAGAATGAGGCACTCGTAATACTACCAGGTATCGACTTATTTTGCCAGACTGTTGCCGTAGCATCTCCGAAATTTGTAACCAAAATATCAAGTTTTCCATTTCCCGTTAAATCTCCGACACTAATATAATAAGGTGTAATACCTGTATTAAAATTAACCCTTGGAGCAAAAGAGGACGAACTCAAAATACCTGAGGTGGATGTATTTCTAAGAATTCCAACACTATTAACCCCCTCAGCCAATACGACAATATCTAATTTTGAGTCCCCATCCATATCTCCTAATTTGACATAACCTGGTTTATTTCCAGCGTTAAAATCTAACTTAGTGGAAAATGAGGAAGTAGATAAAGCACCCGAAATATAATTATTCTTAAAAATTGAAATTGAATTAGAACCATAATTACCTACCACAATATCTGATTTTGAATCGCCATCCATATCAGCTACATCAATGGTTATTGGATTTAAACCAGTAATCAAACCAAAACGAGGATTAAAATTATTGGTGGAAATAGAATTAAAGATACCTTTATTTGAAAAAATGGAAAGGGTGCCGTTTCCATGATTTGCAGTAACGATATCAAGCCAGCCATTTTTATCGAAATCACCAATACCAATACCAATGGGGGTAGAAGGTGTAGCTATATTTACAGGACTATTAAATGATATATTTCCTGATGTAGATATATTTTTAAAAATGGAAAGGGTATTTTCCCCTTGATTGGCAACAATAACATCTTGCTTTCCATCATTGTCCAAATCAGCCACTGAAATAAAAGTTGCTCCAGTTCCAGAGGTAAAATCTTTTCTCACAAAATTTGCAACATTAATATTCCCTATACTACTTGTATTTCTGAAAACAGAAATTGACCCAGCAGTGTAATTTGCGACAACTATATCAGGCATGCCATCTCCATCTAAATCTGAAACCCTAATATCTTCAGGCCCACCCAGCGTTGTTAAATCTACTTTTGGTGCAATCTCTGCGCTTTGGATACTATCTTTCGATGGAGAATAGGAGGAAACAAAAAATTGATTTGATTGAACACCTTGCTGCGTACCTGAATTAAGTATTCTGATATAATCTGTTGTTGCTCCTAAAGGAATTCTCGCTGTAATAGAGGTTGTTGTTGCTGCAGAAATAGTCGCTTTTGAAGCACCAATCCAAACAGTATTTTGACTTAATGTTGGATTAAAACCAGTTCCTGTAAGGGTAATATTTGAACCCGGAACACCTTTTGTTGGGGTAAATGATAATAAAGTAGGCGCATTGGTTAACAAAATATAGGTAAAGCCTGCTCTGTTAACATTGCCATTGGTTGTAGTTACACGAATATTTCCTGTATTTCCTCCTCCAACTACTGCTGTAATGCTCGTTGCACTTACCACTGTGAATGAGGTGGCTGCAGTCCCGCCAAAGTTAACAGCTGTCACCCCAGTGAAGTTGGTACCAGTAATAGTAACCGTTTGACCTGTTCCAGCCGAGGTTGGGCTAAATGAAGTAATTGTAGGTGGTGGCAAATACGTAAAACCTGCCAATGTTCCCGTTCCCGATACCGTCGTTACTGAAACCGTACCTGATGCACCTGCTCCTATCGTGGCGTTGATACTTGTTGCACTAACTACTGTAAACGTTGTTGCTGCAGTGCCACCAAAACTTACAGCCGTTGCTCCTGTGAAGTTCGTACCCGTTAAAGTAACCACCTGACCCGTTTTACCCGACGTTGGGGTAAAAGACGTAATTGTTGGCGCTGAAGTTGTAGCTATGAATGTAAATCCAGTTCTGCTGGCATTGCCATTTGATGTGGTAACACTGACACTTCCTGTAGCACCCGCACCAACCACTGCGGTAATACTCGTTGCACTAACCACCGTGAATGAGGTTGCAGCCGTACCACCAAAGCTAACCGCTGTCGCTCCTGTAAAATTCGTTCCTGTTATAGTGACAGTTTGTCCCGTTCCAGCCGACAATGGACTAAATGCGCTAATAGTAGGTGAAGCCAGATAGGTAAAACCGCTTTTAGTTATTGCTCCATTTGCAGTTACAACCCGAACATTACCTGTTTTACCTGTTCCAACCACTGCGGTAATACTCGTTGCACTCACCACAGTGAATGAGGTTGCAGCCGTACCACCAAAGCTAACCGCTGTCGCTCCTAAGAAATTTGTTCCTGTTATGTTAACCACCTGACCTGTCTTGCCCGATGTTGGGCTAAATGAAGTGATCGTTGGTGGTGGCAAATAGGTGAAGCCTGCCAATGTTCCCGTACCCGATGCTGTCGTTACTGAAACCGTGCCAGAAGCACCCGCACCTATTGTTGCATTGATGCTGGTTGCACTAACTACCGTAAACGTAGTTGCTGCGGTACCACCAAAACTAACCGCAGTCGCTCCTGTGAAATTTGTTCCTGTTATGTTAACTACCTGCCCCTTCTTACCCGACGTTGGAGTAAAAGATGCAATCGTCGGCGCTGGTGTTGCAGATATAAATGTAAATCCAGTTCTGCTGGCAATGCCATTTGATGTAGTTACACTAACACTACCTGTAGCACCCGCACCAACTACTGCGGTAATACTCGTTGCACTAACCACAGCAAATGAAGTGGCTGCAGTACCACCAAAACTAACCGCTGTCGTTCCCGTGAAATTCGTTCCCGTTAGGGTGACAGTTTGTCCCGTTCCAGCCGAAGTTGGGCTGAAGGAAGTAATCGTTGGCGGGGGTAAATAAGTGAAGCCTGTCAATGTTCCAGCACCCGATGCCGTCGTTACTGAAACCGTGCCAGAAGCACCCGCACCTACTGTTGCATTGATGCTTGTTGCACTAACTACCGTAAATGTTGTTGCTGCGTTACCACCAAAACTTACCGCTGTTGCTCCTGTGAAATTTGTTCCTGTTATATTAACTACCTGGCCAGTCTTACCCGAAGTTGGGGTAAAAGATGTAATCGCAGGCGCTGGTGTTGCAGCTATAAATGTAAATCCATTTCTACTGGCATTGCCATTTGATGTGGTGACGCTAACACTTCCTGTAGCACCTGTTCCAACCACTGCTGTAATGCTCGTTGCACTAACCACTGTGAATGAAGAGGCAGTCGTTCCGCCAAAACTTACCGCAGTCGCACCTGTGAAGTTTGTTCCTGTTATAGTGACCGTTTGACCTCTTCCAGCCGAGCTTGGGCTAAAAGAAGCAATGGTCGGAGGTGGCAAATAGGTAAAACCTGTTAATGTTCCCGTTCCAGATGCCGTCGTTACTGAAACTGTGCCAGAAGCTCCAGAACCTACCGTTGCATTGATACTTGTAGCGCTGACCACGGTAAACGTAGTTGCCGGCGTACCACCAAAACTTACCGCTGTTGCTCCCGTAAAATTCGTTCCTGTTATGTTAACTACCTGACCTGTCTTTCCCGATGTTGGGGTAAAAGATGAAATAGCAGGCGCTGGTGTAGCTGTAATAAATGAAAATCCGGCTCTGCTGGCATTGCCATTTGATGTGGTGACGCTAACACTTCCTGTAGCACCCGTTCCAACCACTGCAGTGATGCTTGTTGCACTAACCACAGTGAATGAGGTGGCTGCAGTTCCTCCAAAGCTAACCGCTGTTGCCCCCGTGAAATTAGTTCCTGTTAATGTTACCGTTTGACCTGTTCCAGCCGAAGTTGGGCTGAAGGAAGTAATCGTTGGCGGGGGTAAATAAGTGAAGCCTGCCAATGTTCCCGTTCCCGATGCGGTAGTTACTGAAACCGTACCTGATGCACCTGCACCTATCGTGGCATTGATGCTTGTTGCACTAACCACCGTAAACGTTGTTGCTGAAGTCCCACCAAAACTAACAGCTGTTGCTCCAGTAAAATTTGTACCCGTAAGGGTTACCACCTGACCCGTCTTACCCGACGTTGGGGAAAAGGACGTAATTGTTGGCGCAGTATTTATATAAGTAAATCCAGAAAGAGTTCCTGTCCCTGCAGTGTTTACAACAGATACATTACCTGAATTTCCATTTCCAACTACTGCGGTGATACTTGTTGAACTAACAACCGTAAAGGATGTTGCTACAATACCACCAAAGCTCACTGTGGTTGCTCCTGTGAAATTACTTCCTGAAATGGTAACCGTATTTCCTTTGGTTGCCGAAGTTGGAGAAAAAGAGGTTACAACAGGCGTTGAAAGTGGTGTCCCTACATATAGTGGACTCTCCCATAAACCTCTTCCATAGGTTGCTGCAATTAGTTTCTTATCACTATAACGGATTTCCAAATCAAAAATCTCCACATTAGGTAATCCGCTGTTATATAAAGACCAATCTGTTTGGGTATTATCCCTGTAATAGATACCAACATCCATACCCAAATACAAGGCGCCATTACTACCTGTTTGATAAATAATTTTATTCGCAGGAATATTGGGTAAGGTACCCGAAATATTCGTCCAGGATGTACCCCCATTATTTGAAAAATATACCTTTGAGCTTGCCGTAAAGTTGGAATAGGTAGCATATAGATTATTTGGATTCGTTGGATCCACCAATAAGGATGAAATTTGAGATGATATCGGCATGGTTATCGTCGTCCAACTAGTTCCACCATTCACTGTTTTTGCCATGGCCGTACCCCAGCTAATGTAAATGACTAATGGATTGGAAGGCGCTACTGCTATATTAGAAATGAAATTCCCTCCTGTTTGACCAGCCGTAATTGCACTCCAAGTAGTTCCTCTATCTGTTGATTTCATTAAATCTCTGTATCCCAGATAAATGGTAGCTGGATTTACTGGATCCAAAAGTACAGGACTTACCCAGGCACCATCCGTTCCAGTTGAAGGAGTAATTGAAGTCCAGCTACTTCCACCATTTATAGATCGTTGAATATCGCCGTAATACAAAGTACCATACATATAA
>Ga0208787_1000654_pt1 | contig 16122 bp, 12 predicted proteins | sample Wag4_2014_7_11_FD_187362 | JGI IMG/M metagenome (GOLD analysis project Ga0208787, IMG submission 187362) | Fresh water microbial communities from Ohio, USA - Utica-2 Time Series HT 2014_7_11 (SPAdes) (version 2) | ecosystem: Environmental > Aquatic > Freshwater > Water tank | place: USA: Ohio... | reverse complement strand
GTAGCCACCAAACCAAGCCCCAAATCGTATCTGATTCGAAATGCCACCGTCTGGACAAATGAAAAAGACGGAATCCTGAACAATACCGATGTGCTCGTTGAAAACGGAAAAATTAAAAAAATAGGCCGGCAACTCCCCACAAGCTCAAGCATCATCGAAATTGACGGTACCAATAAACACTTAACTGCCGGAATCATCGATGAACACTCCCACATTGCTGCTTCTCGCTCTATCAATGAAGGAACCCAAGAATCAAGCGCAGAAGTGCGCCTCGGGGATGTAATCGACAGTGAAGACCCAGATATCTACCGCCAACTTGCCGGTGGGGTAACCGCTAGCCACATCCTACACGGATCTGCCAATCCAATCGGAGGCCAAACACAACTAATCAAACTGCGCTGGGGCTATGCACCAGAGGATATGAAGTTCACCGACTGGCCTGGATTTATTAAGTTCGCCCTCGGGGAAAATGTCAAACAAAGTAACTGGGGGGATAATGCCCGCTACAGATACCCACAGTCAAGAATGGGAGTTGAACAAGTCTACATGGACTACTTCACTCGAGCAAAAGAATACCTACAACTGAAAAAATCGGGAAAACCTTATCGCGTTGACCTAGATCTCGAAACCCTTGGCGAAATCCTCGAACACAAACGATTCATCACTTGCCACTCCTACGTACAATCCGAAATCACTATGATGATGCGGGTCGCCGAAAAATTCGGCTTCCAATTGAATACCTTTACCCATATTCTGGAGGGCTATAAGGTCGCCGATAAAATGGCCAAACATGGAGCAGGTGGAAGCGCCTTCGCCGACTGGTGGGCCTATAAAATGGAAGTCTACGAAGCCATCCCTTACAATGCCGCCATGATGCATCAGCAAGGAGTACTGGTAGCCATCAACTCCGATGATGCCGAAATGGCCAGAAGGTTGAACCAAGAAGCCGCCAAAACCGTACAGTACGGTGGCGTCAGCGAGGAAGAAGCCCTAAAAATGGTTACGCTAAACCCCGCCAAACTCCTCCATGTAGACCATAAAGTTGGCAGTATCAAACCCGGAAAAGACGCCGACTTAGTATTGTGGGATACGCACCCGCTCTCCATCTACGCAAAAGCACAAACAACTTGGATTGACGGAACGATCTATTTTGATCGGATAGAAGATCAACAACGCCGAATAGCCATGCAGCAAGAAAAAGCACGCCTTGTCCAAAAAATGATCTCTGAAGGAAAAGGAGGGGCCGGCGGGGATCGCCCCATGCCCTCAAAACGCCATTACCACTGTGACACCATGGAAGATGAAGGTAATTAAACTATTATGCGCGGGCATTGCACTCACCAACACCCTAGCAATGCCCGCCCAAACCATTATCCCAGACTCCTCCCAACTGCAGGAAGTTATTATAACCGCCCCCAAGCTCCCTTCCTCCCAGCTCCAAACCCCCTTGGCCATCACCTTACTCGAAGACACTTGGATTAGAAAAGGCCAACAACAACTCACCCTTCACGAAGCCCTATCGGCCGTTCCAGGGCTGTATATCTCCAACGCTGATAACTTTACCCAAGACCTCCGAATTGCCGTGCGTGGCTTCGGCGCACGAGCCGCCTTTGGTATCCGTGGAGTACGCCTACTCGTCGATGGCCTTCCAGAAACAACCGCAGATGGACAAGGCCAAGTGGATAATATTGACCCTGGTGCCCTCCAACGCATCGAAGTACTCCGAGGACCCGCAGCCGCGCTATACGGAAATGCAGCTGGGGGCGTTTTACTAATGTCCACCGACTCTATTTCAGGCCCCGCCACCCTGCGATTCAGAATCAACCAAGGGCAATTTGGCATGCAACAATATCGACTAGCTACCAGCGCTAGTCCAGGTAGCTGGGGATATGCTATACAAGCCTCCCACCAACAATTAAATGGCTTTCGAGAGCACAGTAGCGTAACAACCCAAGTACTCAATGCCAAACTCGCCTATAGAAAGAAGATACAACTAATTTTTAATTTCGTTAATAGCCCCACCGCAAAAGACCCAGGCGCGCTCACCCTCCAGGAAGCAGCGCAAAATCCAAGAGCAGCTAGACTCCCCAATCTCCAATTCAACGCCGGTGAAAACTTGACACAAGGAAAAATGGGAATCACCGGACATCATCCCATTTCCAGCAAAACGAACGTAGAGTATTACGGTTTCGGCCTGTTCCGCAATTTTAATAATCAACTCCCCATTCAGTCTTCTGGTTGGGTTACCTTCTTCCGAACATTTGCAGGAGCAGGAACCGCACTCAGCTACAAAAGCAAAAAATCCAACTTTCGATTTCATTCCGACTTCGAAAAACAAACCGATAACCGAAAGCGATACAATAATGACAATGGACAAAAAGGAACACGTCGGGTAGACCAATTGGAGCAGTTTACCAATCTAGCCGTTGGGGCACAATGGCAATGGAACCCAACCTACAAATGGCAAATTCAAACAGCTCTCCGGAGCGACCGGATTACACAGGCAGTAAAGGACTATTTCCTAGAAGATGGTAGCGACTCCGGAGAATTAACCTATTTCATAGTCAATCCAATGGTTGGAGCCTCGTTACGACTACGACAGACCACCTATTGGTACTTGAATTACGCCACCGCTTTCGAAACGCCCTCTTTGACAGAATTGGCTAACCCAAATGGTGCTGGCGGCTTCAATCCCCAACTACAACCACAACGGACGTCTAGTATCGAATCAGGGCTAAAAGGGCGTTGGTACAAGTGGCAATACGACGTAGCCGTATTCCACATGAGCGCAATCAATGAAATAGTACCCTTCGAAATAGATAGCCTGCCCAATCGAACTTTTTACCAAAATGCAGGAAGCACTCGACGAAAAGGACTCGAATTGGGACTCATAGCACCCCTTTGGGGACCGCTCTCTGCACGTATCACTTGGAATTTTGGCCACTTTGTTTACAAAAAAGCAGCTAAAGAATCTAATAATGGCTCCTTTTTGCCCGGCTTACCCAAACACCATGGACTTATTGCCATTCAATATTTACCTGAAAATGCGTTTTTCGCAGTTCTTCAGGGCCAATACACCAGCCGTTTATTTGCAGAGGATGCCAACAGTATTTCCATTGCTCCCGTACTTCTAGTTACTGGAAGGACGGGCTATCAATGGCACCTGAAAAAATCAGCTTTCCAGGTATTCTTGGGCGGAAACAACCTGACTAATACAACCTATTTCTCCAATATCCGAATTAACGCTGCCTTTGGCAGGTTTTACGAACCAGGCCCAAGTACCCAACTCTTCGGGGGCATCGAGCTGCGCTTCTAAGCTATGTAAAGACCGCATCCCCATCGCCCGACTGAAACCGAAATAAATCCGGAGGACCAAGTCTTTTTGAAATCATCACAGGTTGACGGAACGTTTTTGTGTAAAAATAGGGCGACTTGCGCATGGAGCCTAGTGCTTTCGCAACACCTTCGTGCAAACAAGTAACCATCTTAGCCCGCAATGCAAAAGCATGGTAATTGATGGTTTCCGCAACAGCTGTATACCCTTCCGGTAAGGCATAACAGTACCGAACCTTAAGATGGCCCTCTCGTATCGTCCAAAGTAAAAAACCAATCATATCTCCCGCGTCATCCTGAATTTTACAAGTATACTGCTTAAAAGTGGGCGAAAGACTGGTAAAATAATACCTTTCAGATGCAAATCCCTCCGCAGGAGGCACCTCATAGACCCATGGAAAAGTAAGCGCCCAGTTCAACTCATCCGATCCCCGCCGTATGGCCTCCCCTTCCGATAATGCGCAAATGAAATCTTCACTTTCTGAATCCACTTTGTGCAAATAGTCAATGGAAGGAAGTGACGGATAATAATAGGAGAGTCGGACATCCGTAAATGGCCGTACTATCGAGTCTAGCACCCCTAATACCGATTTTATACGCTTAAAGAAACGATTCTTGGAGGCTAATAAGGTTGCAAAATCAGGCTGAATATACCCCCTAAAACCAGCAGCTCCCTCCCAAACATCAAACAGCCCCATTCGATGGTACATACCGCCCGTTTCAGGCGTGTACTCCGTTATCAAAATATGATGGTCCCAATGCTCCATCGCCTCCTTTACCAACTGCTTCGCCAACCCTTGCCCACGTACTGCCGGATCTACCCACAAAGACGTTAACCAGGCACATCGAATCATTTCCTCACCCGCCCAACACCAATCGGGAAGACAGCCCAAGTAGGCACGAATGGCATCTCCTTCATACATCACAAACAAAATGGGATCATTGGGCTCAGAACGGGGATTTAACGCCTGTGAAATTCCTCTCCAAGGTGAAATGGCCGTCGGACCATCTCGAAAAAGCTCTTGCTTCACAAAATCCGGTAGCAAAGCAACTGTGATTATCTTTAGGTAATACTCCAAGGGTATGATAGGTATATATACCAGAACGTACAAGAAGGATTCTTGCACATTGATATAAATGGTAGATAAATACGTTGACTAAGTGAGATTAAAAACTATTGATGAAATAGGACTTTAGTGATTGTAGGAGTGAACTTATTACCTCACTGAACGCGCTGTTATCAATTACCGCCCCCCATCAAATCGCCTAGGCAAAGAAATAAATTCAGCGCAAAATTAGTGACTTTTACAAACTTTCAAAACGATATCACCGTTTTACCCAAAAATGACAAAAGCCGCTCTCCCCAACATGACACCCTTGTAGCAAGGCATCACAATTGGTAAGAACGGCTTCCTACTTACGCTATAATTCGATTTTATTCGTCGCGCCCCAAAAACTGTAATAATAAGTATAAAAACTGTATCAATGCAGCTAAAGCAGCAGATACATACGTCATGGCAGCCCAAAACAAGGCATCCTTCGCACCTGTATATTGCTCCCCGTACGCAACTCCACTCTTATCCAACCAAGCAAGTGCACGCCTACTAGCATCAAACTCAACCGGCAAGGTAACCAAACTAAATAGAGCCATTACACCAAATACACCAAGCGCAATTAGCATGAAAAGGTTGTTACCCATAGAAAACATACCCACCATCGCAGCCATAAACAAGTATTGCTGAATGCTGGAGGCAAAATTAACCAATGGAACCAACGACGATCTCATCTGTAACATACTGTATGCTGTAGCGTGCTGAACAGCATGCCCACACTCGTGGGCCGCCACCGCCGCCGCCGCTACATTTCGTCCATGATAAACATCATAGCTAAGGTTTACGGTCTTATTTTGTGGATTGTAATGGTCTGTTAATTGACCATCTACCTGAATAATTTCAACATCGTTAAGCCCATAACTGCGCAACATCGTCCGCGCGATGTCTGCACCGCTCATTCCGTTGTTTAACGGTACCTGGCTGTAGCGATTAAATTTACTTCGCAACCGGCTACTCAAAATGAAGCCAATCACAGTAAATAGAATACTGATAACATAAATGCCACCCATGATAATAAGGTTTTGTGATTTTTATAGTTGATTGTTAATACCTTTCTATTCCTGAACTAATCAAAAGCAGAAACTCCATTGCAAAGGAATAAAATTCCACAGATTTATTGACTAATTTTAGTAAAAAGCATTGGAAGACGGAACTTTATGAAGGTAATCCTGCTTTATTAGACGTACTTTTACTCCAAACAAATTTCATTTAAAAAAGTTTTTGTGTCAAATAAGATAGGAACAGTTGTTAAATCAACCGGATCATGGTACGCCGTACGGTTGGAAAATGAACCCAAAGAGGTGCTCGAATGCCGAATTCTTGGAAAATTTCGATTAGATGACTTGCCGCTCACTAACCCCGTAGCCGTTGGCGATCGCGTCGAAATTGACCAAACAGATGGAAAGGCCATGATAAAAAAAATCCTGCCTCGTACTAATTATGTCGTACGACAATCCCCTCGCAGGAAACACGACCTTCATCTACTAGCATCGAATATTGATCAAGCAGTACTCATCGTCACCGTCGACTTCCCCCATATCAAACCAGGGTTTATCGACCGATTCCTGTTGATGAATGCTAAGTTTGACATACCGGTTACACTGGTATTTAATAAAGCAGATCTTTATCAACCACACCACCTCGATATCCTAGAGGAAATGAAATCCATCTACACGAAAGTAGGATATGGTGTGATCACAACATCTGTCGTTCAAAAATCCGGACTCGAGGAATTCAGACAATTACTACAAAACAAATGCTCCCTGCTCAGTGGACAATCCGGGGTAGGGAAGAGTAGCTTGGTCAACGCCATCCAACCACAGCTCGAACTCCGAACCGGTGAAATCAGTGATTACTCAGGGAAAGGACAACACACCACCACTTTCGCTGAAATGTTTGAACTTGACTTTGGTGGAAGAATTATTGATACTCCAGGAATAAAAATGCTGGCATTCAGCGATAAAGACCCGCTAAACATTGCTCATAGCTACCGAGAAATGTTTGCCTACTCCGAGAACTGCAGATTCGGAGGCTCCTGCCTCCACCGGAGCGAACCGGGCTGCGCTGTCAAAGCTGCCGTCGAATCTGGTGAAATTAGTTCGCTCCGCTACGGAAATTATCTAGGACTACTAGAAGAAACCGAAGACCAAAATTATTGGGAACGCCATACAGAAGGAATTTAAGGAGGAATGGGACTTCTGAGAGCGCTCTGAAGAAGTCCCAACCATTCCGCTTTTTCGAGATCCACTAGCGTTAATAACGCAAAGAACAGATTTACTTTTGCCGCTTTTGCTTTACTGAGGCTGCACCACTGATGCGGCTACTCCGAATATTGGGACTCCCCTTATACCGAATCTCACTGGCCCCGTCTGCTTCTATATCTAACTCTTTCTCTACAAATAAATCAATATTACTTGCACCAGAAGAATGCACTTCACATTGTCTAACTTCAAAATCAAAGGCATCTACTGAACTAGCTCCAGAAGTTCGCAGGTCCAACTCCTTACAGGTCCCCCTCAATTCAATATCTGAACTCCCACTGCTCCGAAGCTCTAGTTCATCTAAATTGAGATTTAATGAAATAGAGGACGCCCCTGAAAGCCTTAGATCAAGGTCCTCTAAACGAAGTACTCCTTCCGTACGAAGCACTACCGCGCCCGAGAGATCCACCCGTTCCAAATCACGCACGATTATAATAACCGTCAACTTATTGCCGCGAAAACCCTTCCTCGAACTCAATTCAAGCACACCATGTCGAACTTGGTATTTCACGTACTGTTTATCAGAAACATCCTCCGCTTCGATTTGAACATCACACGACTCCCCTTGCCGCAATACAATATCCAACGCGCTAGATGCCCGAATTTCTGTAAAAGAATCAATAGTGCCATCCGATACACCCTCCCTCGCACCAGACTCTTCTACCAAGCTGGACTCTAATATCGAATCAGAAAAAACACGTGAAAAATAGTCAAAGGATAGCCTTGGATGTTCCTTACCAATACGTTTTGGAAGTGACAATCCTTCAATCTGCTCGGCAATCGGCCCGCTGGCCCACTCTGCACCGGCCTGTTCCGTTGGCACCTTAGTAGGAATGGTTACCAACGGAGAATTGGTGGGGACAAAACGAGCTGGCTCACCCGCCTTTTCCTCCGGACGTTCGTAAACTTGTATAGGGGTAGGAGGGGCTTCTGGAACCAAAATGCGCTCTCCACTATTTCCAAAATACATCCAAATGGATGCTCCGATTGCTGTAATAAGTGTACTTAACATAAGTATCGTTTTTGTTGTGAAAAGAAAGACAGGCTGTTCAGAGACAGTATCTATAGGGGGGTCCGTCTCGGGTGCGGCCGTTTCCACCCAAGAAAATACCTCCTCAAGTTCCACCTCTGGAGCCTGCTGCGCCATTTCCTGAAATATCCGATTTAATTGCTCTTCCGTCATGGCTCTACGTGGGTTGTTGATGAATTGAATGCTTGCAACTGTTCTAATAACTGCTGCCGTCCACGTGAAAGACGCTGCTTGATGGCCGACTCACTACTTTGCTGCAACTCGGCAATTTCTTTGATTGAAAACCCGGAAATTTCAAACAATAAAATTGCTTCCCGCTGCTGCTCAGGCAGCTTGCTCAGTGCTTGATACAGCCAATCGCGCTCCATTTGAGTGCGCTCTGAACTTTCCACCCCTAAATGTGCAAAAGCAGGGTCCTGTGCCAAATCCCTGCTTTGGGGCCGCTTCTTCCGTCTATGGTTGGCTAATACACGAAGTGCAATACCAAAAATAAAGGAAGGAAACGCTTCTTGGGCACGAAGCTGCTCCAATTGCCTGTATGCAATTAACACTGCATCTTGCAGCATATCCTTCCAGTCCATCTCTCCATAGGCGCGTGCTTTACAAAAACGTTCCAACTTCGGATGAACCGGCTCGTAAAGCCGCATAAATACTTTTTGCTTTGGTTCAATCATGCATCAAGCCGCTAAAATCACGTGAATATTTCCTTTCGCCACGCACACTTTATTAAGTGTAGCCAGTTGAAAAAAAGTGACACCAACCGATAAATTTATTAATTCATTCCCTTTTGCCTCTATTATGTAGAACAAAGACATTAATACAGGGTTAAGTGGACTTAGAATTCTGCATATCCGGCAAAGGCACCGTACCTTTGCCCTTTAAACAACAAAATATGATTGATTTATTATACCAAGGCCTCGATTTCATGCGCCACCTCGATGAACACCTTCAACGACTGGTTAGCGACTACCAAACATTCGCTTATGTCATCTTGGCGTTAATTATTTTTTGTGAAACTGGATTGGTGGTTACGCCCTTTTTACCTGGGGACTCTCTGCTATTCGCTGCCGGAGCGGTCGCTGCTGGAGGAAGTGCGTTAAATGTATGGCTCCTGATACCTATTCTAATTGCTGCCGCAATATTGGGGGATAATACCAACTACTTTTTTGGAAAATACCTTGGACAACGTGTTTTCCAACGAGATTACTGGTTTCTAAAGCGAGATTACATAACACGTACAGAGCAATTCTATGAAAAATACGGTGGCCGCACCTTAGTCATGGCTCGGTTTGTTCCAATTGTTAGAACCTTCGCCCCCTTTGTTGCAGGTGTAGGAAATATGACCTACCGAAAGTTCATTGGCTATTGCTTCGGTGGTGGAATCCTCTGGGTAGTCAGCATGACCTTGGCTGGCTATTTTTTCGGACAAATCCCCATCGTGAAAAACAACTTTGAAATTGTTGTAGTTGGAATCATCGGATTCTCCGTATTACCAATGGTGATCGAACTTATCAAAGCAAAAATGAGGAAGTAAACACGTCTGTTACCCAAATAAAAGGGCGTAAAGGGTTGTTTATACTCCCCATACGCCCTTTTTTACACCCTTACGTTATTATTTACTTGGCGCGAATATACACCTCAATAGGTACCCCTTTGAAATCGAAATGCTTGCGCAGCTGGTTTTCCAAATACTGTTTATACGAATCGCGAACCCAGTTAGGATTATTAACAAAACAAGCAAATGCTGGATAGTAGCCAGGAAGCTGTGTAAAATACTTGAATTTTGGGAAGCGGCCTTTCACCGATGGAGGCGGAATGGTCTCTACCGCATTGTGCAAGACTTCGTTTAGCTCCGAAGTTTTGATCTTTCGACTACGGTTTTCGTAAACCAACATCGCTGCCTCCACCGCATCGAAAATGCGCTGCTTCTCCAATACAGAAATGAATAAGATCGGAACATCGTCAAATGGAGCAATCCGAGCCTTAATTCCATTCTCGTAATCGCGTAAGGTATTCGTCTGCTTATCTTTTACCAAATCCCATTTATTGACCAAAATCACAATCCCTTTGTGCCGCTTTTGCGCCAAACTGAATATGTTCAAATCTTGCGCCTCAATACCCTGGGTGGCATCCAATACCAACAAGCATACATCCGCATCCTCTACCGCCCGAATCGCACGCATGACAGAATAAAATTCTAAATCTTCATCTACTTTTGACTTCTTTCGAATCCCTGCGGTATCGACCAAAATAAATTCCTTTCCAAACTTATTGTAGACCGAGTGAATCGGATCGCGAGTGGTACCCGCAATCGGAGTGACGATATTCCGCTCCTCTCCTAGAAGTGTATTCAATAACGAAGATTTTCCAACATTTGGTCGACCTACAATCGCAAATTTTGGAAGTGGATTCTCCAGTGGCTCCTCATTTTCAACCAACTCCGATACCGCATCAAGTAAATCACCCGTACCACTGCCACTAATGGAAGCAATCGTGAAAACGGTTTCAAAGCCTAAGCTATAAAACTCATTGGCCTCTATCATGCGCGTGAAATTATCCACCTTATTCACCACCACAAACACCGGCTTGTTGCCGCGACGCAACATCTTGGCCATACTCTCGTCCAAATCAGTGATGCCCGTCTGCGCATCCACCATAAACAGAATGACCGCTGCCTCTTCTAGTGCAGCACGAACCTGCTTCTGAATGGCCGCCTCAAACACATCATCTGAACCACTGACAAAGCCCCCCGTGTCCACCACAGTAAAGCGCTTTCCACTCCATTCACAAAAGCCGTACTTTCGATCCCGCGTCACTCCCGAAAAATCATCAGTGATCGCATCGCGGGCCCCCACCAAACGGTTATATAAAGTTGATTTGCCGACATTTGGTCGGCCGACAATGGCTACTACGCTACCCATATTGATTGTTTTTAGCCCCCGGAGATGAAAAAAAGAAATTCCGCTTTTCCTAAGCGAATCAAGGTAGTTCTTAGGCAAATTTAAAATAAAAACCCACTAAACTATCATTATTTTCCGAAGGCAGCTAATTTTGCACCACAAAGGTAGGCAAAAGCCGTGGGAAAAGACTTACGACTGTGCAGAAACAGAAAACAAAATGCCGAACTACCCCATCCGGCTCCGGAAATACCACTAGACTATGCAAAGAATCATCTACCGAGACCTTAATGTTACGATTTTTCAAAGCGCCCTTTTTCAAACCAATTCTACGGTCGTCTGTACCGATGATGTAATTATAGTAGTCGATCCAGCTTGGCTTCCAGATGAAGTATTGTCCATCAAACAATACGTAGATACAATTAAAGGTAGAAGGCCTGTTTTCCTGGTTTTTACACATTCCGACTACGACCATGTCATTGGCTATGGCGCCTTCCAACCAGATAAAGTGTTTGCCACCAAAACCTTCACAGAGCGTACTGATAAAGACCAAATCCTAGCACAAATCTCCGACTTTGACCAACAATACTACATCGAAAGGCCCTACAAAGTCACTTTCCCAGAACCTGACTTCCTAGTTTACAAAGATGGCGTTCAATACCGGCACGGGCGAACCAAATTAACGTTCTACATGGCCCCAGGTCATACCAACGATAGCCTAATTCTAGTAGTCTGGCAATTAGGCCTTTGCCTAGCAGGTGACTATCTCTGTAACACGGAATTCCCCTTTATCTACCACAACAGCGTTGACTATGAAAACACCCTCCATAAACTTACCCAAATCCATGACAGGAACTGGTTTACTCGTCTAGTCCCAGGACATGGTTTGCCTGCATTACACCTGAATGATTGGCTTAAACGACGGATAGAAGCCCTCGCTTATATCTATGCGGCTAGAGAAAGTATCGCTACAGGCCAACCATTTGAAGAAGATGCACTCTGGGAACGATACCGGTTTCCTAAGGTACAGCTTCAGTTTCATAAAAACAACATGGAACTCCTCCAACGTGAATTTGAAGAGGGCCTGTGGACATGGGATCAAGAAATGTCCAAAGAATTATTTCAAAGAAGACGAGGTAAGCACTCCGAGCCTATACTAAATGAACTAAACCAAGAAGAGGAAGAGGAGGACGACAATTAAGATCATCGAGCCCTTCACAACACCAATAAAATACTCCAATTAGTCGTTTCTAGACTGCTATCTGAAAAAAGTACAACTAATCTGCCCTTCACCTTGTTTCTAAAGGGCCGTTCTAAAGAGGCAGCAATAGCTCATGTCTACTCTCTCCCAGCAATTTCGTTCTCTCCTAGTACTTCTTTGCGTAGCACTCACGATTCCAGGCACATTATCTGGTCAGACAATATACGCTTCTGCAATTAATACAAGCGGCATCGCCACTCTATTTTCGATCGATCTTGCCACGTGCTCCTCTTGTATCATCAGCCCCACCTCCATTAATTATGGTATAGAGGACATTGTATTCCTCCCAGATGGCACGCTGCTTAATATTGATGCTGGAGGCTTACGAAAAGTACAAGCACCCCCTTCCACTACTATTATTTGGCAGACAGGCAATCCGCAAAACTATACATCGGGTCAGTTAGCTCCCAATGGACTGGTTTATTTAGTGGGCGCGCAAGGACTTGCTAGCTATAATCCTTCCAATAATACGATTTCCTCTATAGGCCCGTGGCCCTCAAGCGTCGCTTTTGTTTTTGATATTTTTTACATAGACGGGATACTTTACGCTAATGGATTCGATCAATCCTTCGACGGAATCCTTATTGAAATCAATGTTAGTACACCCGTACAATCGATTGTCACCCCTTTTAGTCTAGGTGAAACCCACGGAGAAGGAGGAAACTGGAATGGAACAGAAGGCCTGTTCTATGCAGATGCCTCACACACCATCTACTTCTATAACCCGCAGAACGAAAGCTCCATTACATTGTGTGACATCGATTTTAACTATTCCATCCTTGGGATAACCAGCCTTCCACCAGGGCTGCCTATCCCTACTTGCCAGACGGGATGTATCAGCAATGCGGGTGCTTTGAGCACCGGAGGTCCCTACTCACCCTGCCAAAATAGCACCTTTAGCTTTTCAACTCAAAGTCAACCTGTACTTGATTCAGATGACCTGTTACAGTATATATTTTTCTCCAACCCATTGGATACTTTAGGCAGTATCTTAGCTACCTCCTCCAGTCCATCCTTCAACTTTGTAGCTCCAATGCAACTAGGGACCAATTATTATGTCGCAGCAATAGTAGGAAATGCCCTCAATGGGGGTATAGATATAAATGATCCCTGCCTATCCATCTCTAATGCCCTTCAACTCACTTGGAAGCCACTGCCAACTGCTCTACTCTCCAGTCCTACCACTGACTGGTGTGCTGGAAATTGTCAAAACCTAACCGTTACAATGACCGGAACAAGCGTTTTTACCTTGTCTGGAAACCTTCTCTCTGCAGGGAATACGATTAGCACGTTCAACGCTTCCTACACCCAAAATACAGGCCTCCTGAATATTTGCGTTCCTGCGGGAACCCCAGCAGGTGCATTAACCGTGCAAATCACCTCCCTGATCGACGCCTGGTGTATTTGTGAGTAAGAGCATGTTCCTTATTAGCTGTTCAGCTTACCTTTGCGGTTAATCTTTATTCTCCAAAATGTTCAAAGAAAGGTGAAGCGATGATATATCCATCCATTTTTTCAACAATAACTGGACTTCGCGCCGGGATGAGCACGCGAGACGGAGGCACCAGCATCGCTCCTTATGCTTCTATGAACCTGGACTTTCGTGGTCCAGATGAGGAAAGTGCTCGCCTAGAAAATAGAAAACGGTTTTGTAACTTGCTTGGGTTCGAAGCAGAAGCACTGGCCGGCTCCCTGCAAGTACATGGAACGGAAATTTTAGAGGCCTCTAAAGCAGGAATTACGGAAGGATTTGATGCGTTGATCACCCAAAAAAAAGGCCTTTTAATCAGTGTTAGCATCGCTGATTGTACGCCCATTCTCTTAGCAGACCCTACCACCGGCGCCCTAGCAGCCATTCATGCTGGATGGAGAGGTACCGTTCAGCAGATTACCCAAAAAACATTGGAAAGATTGCGCCTTACCTACGGAGTAAAAGCACAAAACTGTTTCGCATGGATTGGTCCATGCATCGATGAATGCTCTTTCGAAGTAGGTGCTGAAGTGGCCTCCCAGTTCGGCTCAGATGTAAAAAGAGCCATTGAAGGCACCAACCAATATTATATTGACCTAAAACAGGCAAATTACAAGCAACTTCTACAAGCAGGAGTGCCCACGTCCCAGATTGAAATAGACCCTCGCTCTACCTTTCTACAAACCGATCACTTTTTTTCATACCGAGCAGAAAAAGGGATGACTGGCAGGATGCTGGCCGCAATAGGCTGGCACCCTAGCTGAAAAGCAACTACCTAAACGAGCAGTATTACCGATAAAACAACCACTTCCCCAGCTCCTTTATGGTTACCTTCTTACCATACATCAAAATCCCCACCCTATAAATTCGTCCAGATAACCAAACAAAAAACACCGCAGACCCAATCAACACCACAATAGAAAGAATAACTTGCCAAACAGGTGGATCAAAAGCTAATCGGCCAGGCATCACTATCGGGGAAAAAAGAGGAAATATTGAGGCTACAATAGCCAATGTACTGTGTGGAGCACGCATTACCACCGAGGTCATAATCACAAAGGCCAAAATAATTGGGATCATAATGGGAAAAGTCAACGACTGGCTTTCGCCCATATCATCTCCAACCGCACTCCCCACTGCTGCAAACATAGAGGCGTATAAAAAGTAGCCTCCCAAAAAGAAAATTAGTCCAACCACCAAGATATACCACCAATTCTGACGCATTATCTCCTCAATTAAGGCAGGTAAACTATCCTGCATCTCAGTGGCAGCACTCATTCCTGCTTGAGAAGACATGGAAGCAGAACTTGTATCAATACCCAAAAATAACTGAATTCCAAGGAAAATAAATGTGTTCAATATGGCCCAAATAATCAATTGGGTCATCCCAACACCCGCAGAACCAATAATTTTTCCAAGCATCAACTCGAAAGGTTTTACGCTCGACATAATCACTTCCACAATCCGATTTGTTTTCTCTTCCATCACCGAACGCATAACGATGGACCCCCATATCAATACCAACATGTACATAGCGATGCCCATAAAAAAGGAAATACCCATCGCTACGCCACTGGTTAAAGAACTAGCTTGATCATCTGACTTATCAATAGGCTCTGGATCCAAAGAAACTTCGGTCTCCAACTCACTGAGCGACTTTCGATCCAAGCCTAACGAGTCAATTTTAAAATCTTTGATTTTAGCCGCGATTCGGCGCTTGATAACCCCTTCTGTTTCAGGACTAAATGCCGCATCGGAATACAAGTAAACCGTCTGCTTTTTTACCGATAGATTAGCCAATGGTGGCAACCGAAGTACCCCATCGTATTTTTTATTTCGGACATCCTCCTTCAAGCGCTCTAGTTCTGCCCCAGAAGGTGCAACAGAAAAATGTAAACCATCTTCATCCGGAATCCCTGATCCGGCTCGAATAACCCCAGCTTCATCATATACGACAATACTTCTCTTTTCAGCACCTTTATACGACATCATCAGCGCTTGAATAGCAAAAAAAGCTCCAAAGGCAAGTGGTGTCAACAAGGTGCCTAACAAAAAGGCGCGGGTGCGCACCCGAGTAAGGTACTCCCGACGCACGATTAACCAAAGTTTATTCATAGTAGTTTTTATTCATAACGTAATGCCTCAATCGGATCCAATCTTGATGCCTTCAACGCAGGATAAAACCCAGAAAGCACCCCTACAACCATACACAACCCAAACCCAAGTGCCATCCATCCCCAAGGAATCAAGAACGAACCTCCTAACGCGGGCGTCACTAAATTTCCGACCAAGATACCTAAAAAGATACCAGCAACCCCGCCTAATTGACAAATTACTATGGCTTCTGTCAAAAACTGATACAAAATACTAGAGGAAGTTGCCCCCAAGGCCTTGTAAATCCCAATTTCGCGCGTTCGCTCCGTTACACTCACCAACATGATATTCATCAAGCCAATTGCCGCGCCTAACAAGGTCATTAACCCAATAGCAATAGTTGCCAGCCGAAGATTCGTAGTGTTTTCCTTTAAAATAGCCACTAAACTATCACTCGCAAATACCTCAAAATCATCTTGCTCACCAGGACGCAATCGACGAATTTGACGGAAGACGCCCGCCGCCTCCGATTGCGCTGCCTCCAAATCCGTGGCATTTTTGACCGCAACCACCACCGCATATTCTGTTTTCTCTGTCCCATAGATCGACTTAACCTTCAAAAGCGGCGCAAAAATGGCCCTGTCATTCGAACTATTCATAGAA
>Ga0208787_1000653_pt1 | contig 16133 bp, 14 predicted proteins | sample Wag4_2014_7_11_FD_187362 | JGI IMG/M metagenome (GOLD analysis project Ga0208787, IMG submission 187362) | Fresh water microbial communities from Ohio, USA - Utica-2 Time Series HT 2014_7_11 (SPAdes) (version 2) | ecosystem: Environmental > Aquatic > Freshwater > Water tank | place: USA: Ohio... | reverse complement strand
AATAGCTAAGAAGGAAAGATTACAACTGTCAGTAGTTAAAAATATTAAACAGGTGAAAGAAAGTTATGATATTGATTACTGGATGGGACCTGGGCAGAACCGTTCAGCCCGGTCAACAGATTTATACACCATGCACAGGGTTGCAGTCCGCTTGGGCTGGAAGTTTTAACCAACTCAACGGATATACTGGCCACAAAAAAGCCGGTTGCATGGAGCAGCCGGCTTTTTGTTGAGGTAAAAGATGTACCTCGCGTATGTATGGTTTAAAAAGTAAGGAACGAGGTCAATGTTCTTGCTGCTGTACCGGACGTAACCCTGTAGCTGCCCCTAAAAATAACAGTATAGCTTCTTCTGGCAGTCGGTAACAAGCCATTGAGCTGGGTAAGGTTAGTGGTTGTTCCCGTTTGCCTCACAAAAAGTGTATCGCTTAATGCAGAAGCATAGGGGATAAAATCAGTAACAGTTGTAGTACTGATGTTGGTGAAGATATTCTCTTTTCTTTTTGCTGAGTAAATATCCACATTGGGTATGGCAGCTGAGCTGTATGGAAAGTTTGCAAAGCGTATCCTGGCTGTGGTGTCACCGAATTGCTGGATATTATCCAAAACAACTTTTCTTTTAGGTGAATTCAAGGAATCGTATGCAAAAACAGTATAGTATTTTCCCTTCTCCAGTTCAGCAAAAAAATTGAGCGGAAATTGCGTGGTAGGAACAAGTGTGTCACGCATAACAATGTTAACAGATCCTGGATTCAAAGCTATGTATGAAGGTGATAATGCTGGAAATACGCTGCCATAGGCAACTGTTGCACCATTGAGTGGCACCAGTTCTGCGTAGATATAGGTTCTGTTGGAATTTACAATACCATTGTAAAACTTTACATTGGCTTTGTTACTCAGGTCAGTTTCTACCAGAGCGATGCTTTGGTATTCCTTTTTACAGGAAACCAGCACAACAACGAGTACAAGCAGTGACATGAGTTTTTGTATGAGGCTTAATTTTTTCATGAGCTGTAATTTCTGGTTGTTTATTTCTGTGAAAACCATTGTTCTTTGGTGTTATAGTCCAGGGCAAGTGCACCAAGCCTGGTCAGTTCAGCTACATTGTAGAGGTATTCTGAATTGAAACGAGGTCTGGCTCTGTAAGTGTACTTTCCACTGTTGTTGATGAAAAGATCTGTACCCGTGGGCAATACAAGGTCTGCATAAACTTGTCCGCCTTTTGGATCCTGGTCCACATAGTGAAATCTTCTCATATCCACCCAGGTCTCCATCATTCCAAAACCATACAGGGCAATATATTTTTGGAGCAAAATATGACTAAGTGAGAGGGTTCCTGCGTCGGGCACAATGGTTGGGTTAGCAAGAAAAGCAGCTTTTGCTGCAGGTGTTATCACTTTATCTCCCAAAACACCAGCTCCGTATTCAGATGTGAGCATATCAATGTTTAGGCTAATCCCCTCGCTATATGCAGTTCTAGCTGCTACAGCATCCCCTTTTCTGAGGTAGGCCTCTGCTAACATGAATTTGATTTCACTGGCAGTTATGATGGGGAAGGGGGCACCATTTTTGAAAATATATCGGCAGTTTGCATCTGAAGTGGGCGCTGTAGCTGTACCAAATGGCTGCCCCCAGAAGCTTCGTGGCTGGTCATTAGCAGCCAGTCCGCTGCTACCCTTGTTCAATTTAATACCCCTGATGGTTTTGTTGGTATTCTCCCTAAGTATGTACCAGGCACGGGGATCAGCAGCTCCTGAGAATCTGCTGTTCAGTCCATTCATCAGGTTGGCAATGTATTCAGATTGGCGAAGGGTTCCTACATTATTTCGGAAGGGACCATAAAAGTTTGATGTTCCCGTGATTCCAGTATTGGCAAACTTGGCTGTAGCATTATCTGCATTAGAATTGATACCCAATTGTGCATACCTGATTACGGAATCAGCATTGTAAATAGACTTGTTTGTTAGGTGGTTAAATGAGCGTGCAAGAATTGAATAAGTAAATTTCTTCCATTTGTTGATATCACCATTGTAGAAATAAGCGTCTCCTTTGGCAAGATTAGCCTGACTGGCTTGGCCGCCTGTTTTTTCAAGATATGCTATGGCCCTGTGTGCAATGGCACGAACGGAATCGTAAACTTCGTCTTGGTTATCATATTTGAAAACCAACTGGTCGGGCCTGAAAGATTCTTTCAAGATTACTTCTCCATACATGTTAGTGAGTTGGAGCCAGCTCCAGGCACGAATAGCATAGCCAACACCAACATAGTCCCATTTCTCCTCTTCAATACCCCATTTTACCATTTTGTTCAGGTTCTCACCCATACCAAAATAATGCATAGCCCAAACTGATCCGAGTATATCACTTGCACCAGTGGCACCACCCATCTGATCGTACTGATTTCCCGCAGAGTTGGTACCCCAGAATTGAACATAGCGGCCTATATATAACCCGTCATTTGCTGTTCCGTAAGCACCTCCTGCTGCAGCTGAACTTCCCACGAAATTACCGATGATGCCGGGTAAAAGTGTTTCAACAGGAACACGCACACTCGCGTTCGGATTGGCAAACGCCTCATCGATCTTTTTTTCACAACCGGTCAGTACCAATAATATGGCTACTGCGGTGAGATGAAATATATTGTTCTTTTTCATGATCTTTTTTTTCACTTTAGTTAGAATGAAGCTTTAACACCCATATTGAGACTCACTGGTGCTGGCATGGTTCCATAATCGAAGCCAAATCCGCCAACACCCCTGGAACCCGCTGTATTGCCATTCACTGCAGGATCTGCACCAGTATAATTTGTGATGAGGATGAGGTCATTTGCTGTTGCAAAAAACTCTACAGACCTGACCCACCCATGATCCCTGAATGGTGATTTGCGCAATGCGTAACTCAATGTCAGGTCTCTGAGGCGCAGCCAGTTAACATCTTTCTCAATGAAATCTTCTTCAGGCATATTTGTATAATATGCATCATTGTATGCAGGAATAACTACAATAGTGTTAGGCGTTGGATAGCTGGTGTTCTGTCTTCCATTTTTTAAAACACCCTTTACAATCCTAGGTGTAAAGCGATCAGCAGTAAGCTGACTCCTTCCGGCTCCGGTGAGGAAACGGTGTGTACCGTTGAAGATGTCACCACCTACTTTAAGGTCCCACAGGAAGTTCAACCTGAACCTATTGAAGCGGAAGGCGTTGTTGATACCCATGGTGAAATCCGGATTCCTGTCGCCGCGGATCTTGAAAACCTGTTCCACTACGGGTAATCCGTTTACTGGATTTATGAGTACGTCACCATTCAAATTACGCTCATAGCCATATCCAGTTATAGATGTGGTTGGACCGCCCAGTACGAGTCCGCCCCTTGCATTACCATACAGCCAGGTATCTGCAATATAGTATTCAGCAACATTTTTAGGCATATCTATCACTTTGTTCCACATCTTATTGAAGTTCACTTGGAGGTTCCAGCTGAACTTAGCCTTATTGATGATCCCTGAACTCAGGGTGATTTCAACACCCTGGTTCCTTGTGCTGGCTGCATTTTGCGTATTTAACACGAAGCCTGTGCCATAACTGAGGCGGAAGTTTTCAATGATTTGTCCTTTGTTGAGGGTATTGTAATAGGTTGCATCCAGGTTGAGCTTATTGCCAAAGAAACGCATTTCCGTACCGAGCTCATAAGTGCTCTGTCTTTCTGGTGCGAGTTCAGGATTAGCATTGGTAAAGCCATAGGAGAAACCTCCGCCGCTGGCGAAGTTGTTTACAAAAACAGACTGTGTAGAATAGGGCGTATTCAATCTTGCTGTGCCCGCAAGAGAGGTCCTTATTTTCCAGTAGCTAAGGATATCATTGTTTTTGAGTTCCTTGATGATATCACTGGGTATAATACTTAAGCTACCACCCGGATAGTTGTAGTTTCTGTTTTTTAACGGAAGGGTAGAAGCTGATTCAAACCTGTGAGTATAGTTCAGGAAAACCACATTTTTGTAACTTACTGCTGCTTCACCAAAATAAGCAAGCTGGCGAAGGATCTGTTTGTTGTATTCACCGAAATAGTTGCGGAGCAACCTTACCCTTGATGCTGGTCTGGTTGTTGAACTGTCAAAACTTTCTGTTGAAGACAACGTATTTCCGGTGACAGCAAACATCTGTGTTTGGTAATCTTGCCACATGGTTCCGCCCATCACCCTGAAACTGAAGTCACCCACCTTCTTGCGGGCAGTAGCGGTAATGGTATGGTTGTAGCCATTGTATTTTCTCCAGAAATTGTCTAAGGTTCCCTGAAGGGCGGCACTGAGGTAGTAACTTTTGGGATGGTAACGCATATAGCCATCAATGTTATACGCATCATATCCAAAACGGCCTTGAACAGACAGCCAGCTGGTGGGATTGATGTTGATTCCAAGTGAGGTTGTAGCCCGCGTGGTTACATCTTTTGCAACGTTGTTGTAAACGTTGAAGAATGGGTTGTCGTAATCCGCATTGGGGTTGCTGTTGAAAAGCGGCAGTTTATCACCTGTAACAGGATCTTCGTAGCTCAACACATTGTTTCTGTTCGGCCAGATGAGCAAACTCAACAGGTAACCACCGGCACTTCTAAGCACTTTATTGTTCTCACTTTTTGTGAGTGCCACTGATGGTGTAATCTCAACATACTTGCCAATTTTGGTGGTATTGGAAACCCGCAGGTTGTAGCGTTTGAAATCGTTATTGGGAACAACACCCTGCTGATCAAATACTGAACCTGAAACCCTGAAGAAAGATTTTCCAAAGCCGAAGTCCATACCCAAATTGTGGGTCTGGGCCATACCAGTTCTGAAGAATAATCCTACATTATCCCACAAGGTTTCATTGCCGGTGTATTCCGGACCGAAATACCTGAAAATACTGGATGGTACCCCATTGGTTCCGTTGCTATATTTATCGATTGTTTCTGGTACGCGGGTCAGTTTAGAAACCCTGTAACTGTTGTCGTACTGCATCTGGAACTTAGTAGTGGTGGCCTTCTTGGTAGTAATGATGATGGCACCTGAGCTGGCCTGACTGCCATAAAGTGCAGTAGCTTCCGGACCCTTCAATACTGTTACAGAGGCAATGTCATTGGGGTTGATATCTGCAATCCTATTCTGGTAGTCACTGTTCCTATTAGGCCTGTCTGATGCCAGACCGATACCTCTGCCACCATCTGATGTTTCGTCAACTGTTTGGTTATCAACAACTATACCATCCACCACGAATAACGGCTGGTTATTCATGGAGAGGGAGTTGAAGCCACGAAGCACAATTGAAGATGAAGCACCGGCAACACCACTTGTAGGATTGATGGTCAGACCAGCCACACGTCCTGCAAGACCATTGATGAAGTTTTCCCTTTGTGTTTCCTTGACATCATCACCATCAACTTTTTGAACTGAGTATCCCAGTTCCCGTGGGTTGCGTTTGATGTCGAGCGCCACTACAACACTTTCCAGTGTTGATTCATCCTGTTGCAGTTTTACATTCAGATTGGTGATGTTTGCAATTTTAATGTCGCTGGTTTTGTAGCCAATTGAGCTGACAACAATGACTTCACCTTTGGATGCACTGATGGTAAATTCACCTCTGGCATCTGTTTGCGTGAAGCGGGTTGTTCCGTTAATGCCAACATTGGCATTGACTACAGGCTGGTTGTTTGGACCAGTAACCTTGCCCCTGATAATGGACTGTGCAAAGACTTGTATGCAAGTCATGAACAGCAGTACTAACAGTGGCAAGAGGGATCTTAATTTTCTCATAAAGGTTCTTGTTTGCTGTTTGTTTTTAAAACGAAAAATGCTCCCTGATAGGATATAATCCACAGGCAGCAGTCTTTCAGTTATTAAAGATAGTAATTTAACGGTATTTTAACCCTTCATCATACCAAAAAAGGCCGTATTGTTTCCCTTTGAGGTATCCGGGAACGTCAGACAGTTGTTTTTGAGCCTGCTCTTCTGAAACCGGCGTTGTGAATGGCATTTTGCCAGTGGGATTGAATTTACCTCTAAGAATATCCATAAGGGCGTCTTGACTCGTACCAAAGGTTGCCAGAATGCCTGCAAAGCGATGCCTGGTTCCCTCATTGTAAATTTCATCAATTACCCATGGGTTTGTGTAATTAACCACCAATACTGTGGGCTTTTTGGCAGACAGTGAATTGACATAATTGATATCTATGCCGTTTTTAGACAAAGAAAGGTAAATGGGAGAACCATCTGCTTCAAAAAGTGACTTTGATCCGGGTGTAAGCCATAACACGATGAGATCTGCTTCTTCGGGTGTTTTGACAAAAACAAGGTCGTCGTTTTTTTGCAGAGGAAGGTAAACGGTGCTCGGTGAAGCCCCGCCTCTTTTCTGCATATAGGATTCAAAATACACTTTGGTTCCAGCCTTCAGTGGCAGTGATTTATTTTCGTTGCGCAGCAGCACGATGGATTTTCTCAACGCAATGTCGGCTTTTGCTTGCAGGGCAGAACTTCCCACAAATTTTGCAGCACTTTCCTCATCTACATAAGGATTTTCAAAGAGCCCGAGTTCAAATTTCTCCATTAACAAACGGTAAACTGAGTTGTCAACCAGCTTCATGTCCACCATCCCTGATTTCACCGTTTCCAACAGTGGGGTGGGGTCTGCCGACCCTGAATACAGGTTCACACCGGCTTCCATGGTACGTTTGTAACGCTGGGTGATGGTGAGGTTCTCAGCACCCCAGGGCATCATTTCTATCGGACCAGTATCTGAGTTGATGATGCCTTTGAAGCCCAGACTATCCCGCAGCAGACCCGTAATAACAGGTTTATTGTATGCATAGGCAATTTCTTCGTATTGGGTTCCCTTGGGTATAGAATAATAGGGCATGATGGCCGAGGTACCTGCCTTGATGGCCGCCTTGAAGGGAATCAGGTTGTTCTGGAAAAATCCGCCTGGAAAATGTTCATACTTGCCCCAGTCGAAATGCGGATCCTGTCCGCCCACACCTGCTCCACCACCGGGGAAGTGTTTGGTGGTAAGGGCTACAGAGGAAGGAGATAATCCAGGCCCCTGAAAGCCCAGCACGATTTCAGTCATCATTTTCGCTGCCCATTCTGCATTCTCACCAAAGGTGCCTTCCACCCTTTGCCACCGAGGTTCTGTGGCCAAGTCTGCCATGTACATATATCCTTTGCGAAGTCCAACAGCAGCCCATTCTTGTCGGGCTATGTCTGCAAATTCGCGAACGAGTTTCAGATCCCGGGTTGCACTCAATCCGAGTTCACCAGGCCAGGTTGAAAAGGTTGTTGCACCTACACTTAATCCTATGGATGCATCTTTTGTAATGTGGTTACGGGGATTTGAAGCAATGATGGCAGGTATGCCGAGACCATCGCTTTCACATAGTGCCTGCAGTTTGTTTGCCCATTCAGCAGTGGTTCTGGCAGGCACATTTGCTCTGAAGATGAAATGACGCAAGTGAAATTGGGTAACTCCTTTAGTTGTGCCTGCTGCCATCGTCATTGGTGTAGGCAATGGTTTGCGTGTAAACATATTGGTACTTTGCACCTGGTCATCTTCATTGAAATCGCTGGTTATTGTTCCGCCTCCGCCACCCCCACGGCCGCCACCTGCAGCGTTGTCGTTTTTCAAACGGGTGGTACTGATGAGCATGAAACCAACCTTCTGCTCTACAGACATTTTCGATAAGAGGTCTCTCGCTCGTTCATCGTTGCTCAAGCGCCAGTCTTCATATTTATCGAGTTGTCCGTTTCTATTCAGGTCTTTAAACTGCATGCCATTTAATGTAAGCAGTGATGCTGAACGGGTTCCCAACACGGGTTGTTTGATTGCTTTTTGGGCCTTTAGATTCAAGCTGAAAAGCAAAGTTCCGGTTAGTAGAATACTTGAGCTTTTAAACATATTCCAGTAAATTTTTACTGTGTAAATGTATTTTAAATCCTATCTCAATAACCAGAATAGTGCTAAAACGATTTCGGTTTTCATATGCCATATAAGCAGGTAATGCAAGAAAAAAGAATCGAATAGACTAACTTGAAACAAATTACTGCCATGAAATATCTGCATATTGCTATTTGCCTTTTTATCAGCCTCAACCTGGCTGCACAATCCCCGATTGCTACCCACGTGTATAAATGGAGCAGCGATGGAAAAACGATGTTTGATGGCTCAGGGGCTGTGTTGGAGCAGCAATCACTTACAGGTCATCAGCTTAAAGCCGGAAAGAAATTGCGTTTCAATACCGGTACTGGCGGCGCGGAGATGTTTTTTATTATCAAGTACGGACCGGTAAAGGTGCAGCTGAATGGTACAGAAACTTTGCTGGACAAGGGTTCTGTTGTTTTTTTACTTCCGGGTGATGAGGTGGTTTTTGCTAATCCACGTAAGGATCCTGTAGAAATTTATGCCATGAATATGTCATCTGCTTCTCCTGATGTTGCACGTGGTACTGCAGCCGGTGCATCATTTGTAATGGACTGGTTCGATATGACTTATAGGGCACATGATAAAGGTGGCGTACGGCAGCTGTTTGACCGCAAAACCATCATGACTAACCGTTTTGATATCCACATTACTTCATTAAATCCCGGTTTGAACAGCCATGCACCGCATACGCACAAGAATGAAGAGATCATTTTGATGATTGACGGAGAGGGTGAAATGGTACTCGGTAATGCTAAAGAAAAAATCATAACTGGTGATGCAGCTTGGGTAGAATCAAATATACCCCACAACATCACCAATATTGGTAAAAGGCCGGCTGTCTATTTTGCCATTCAGTGGAATTAATTCCTTTATTTTTGCCTGATGAAGGGGAATATCGGTACGCCTTTTTTTTCAGGATTTCCTGTTGATCCTGCACTCGACTGGCAGATGTCTCGGGCAGAAAAATACTGTCTTATTGATCTGATGAGCCACCTCAAACCTGAAGTGGCCATTGAGATTGGTACTTACAAGGGTGGAAGTCTTCAGGTGATTCAGCATTTTTCAAAAGAAGTATATTCCATTGACATCAGCCCGGCACCCCAAAAATTTCTCCAGCCTAAATTTCCCCATGTTCACTTTATTGTTGGTGAAGGGGATAAGCTGGTTCATGACCTTTTTGCCAGGATTGACCAGGAGGGAAAGAAACTTGACTTTATATTGGTTGATGGTGACCACACCTGTGCCGGGGTGCAGCGAGATCTCCATGCGATTCTTTCCTACCCCCATAAATATCCTTTTGTGATGCTGTTGCACGATAGCTTTAATCCCCAGTGCAGAAAAGGTATCAATAGTATGCCATACAAACGCTATCCTGCTGTGGAATATGTGGAGCTCGATTATGTCACCGGTTCCTACTGGCACAACGATACCTACAGGGAGATGTGGGGCGGATTAGCCATGATCCGTGTCAATCCCGAAAATCAGCAACCAGTTGAAATAGTGGCGTCACAAGGTCATCTTTACCGCCGGGCCCTGTGGGGATCTACACACCTGATCAAAGACAGGTTGCGGTTTCTTGGTCCATGGAAGAAAGCCCTTTACAGATTACTGGGCAAACCTTACCGGACGGATATTTATGATGCTTTTTAGGGTATTGTTTTTTGAGAATCATTCGGTAAATTCAGCTAAAGTTTGCCAATATGAAGAAATTCTTTTTTTTGCTGGTTATCACGCTCATTGCAGGTGAAGCAACTGCCCAGCCAATCCGGCTTGCTGTAGCAGGTATTTCACACGGACACGTATCCTGGATTTTGGGAAGGAAAAATGACGCTGTGGCGCAGTTGGTTGGTATCTATGAGCCGGATAAGGTACTGGCAGAAAAGATGATGAAGCGCTTCAAACTCGATGCTTCCCTCTTTTATACTGATCTTGCTGCGATGCTGGATAAAGTTAAACCAGATGCTGTTAGTTCTTTTGGCACTACCTTCCAGCATCTTTCTGTGGTTGAGGCTTGCGCCCCTAGGCGTATTCATGTGATGGTAGAAAAACCATTGGCAACAACGGTGGCCGATGCGGAGAAAATGGCTGCACTTGCCAGCAAGCATGGTATTCATGTGCTAACCAATTATGAAACATCTTGGTATCCAACTACAGACAAGACCAGATCGCTTTTCAGTGATACTTCTTTTGCGGGTAATATCCGGAAGATGGTTGTTCACGACGGTCATGAAGGTCCGCGCGAAATTGGCGTCTCTGATGATTTTTTCAACTGGCTCACTGATCCCGTTCAAAATGGCGGTGGGGCATTGATGGATTTTGGTTGTTATGGGGCCAATCTGATGACACTTTTGATGAATGGAGAAAAACCTGTAAGTGTAACAGCGGTAACCCAGCAGTTCAAGCCGCATATTTATCCCAAAGTGGATGACGAAGCCACCATCATAGTAACCTATCCAGGGGCACAATGTATCATACAAGCCTCCTGGAACTGGCCTTTTGCCCGCAAGGATATGGAAGTGTATGGTGAACGCGGATATGTTATTACGCGTAACAACAATGAAATGAAGGCGAAGGGTTCAAAAGGAGCAGAAGTCAGCTTTGTGCTCAGCCCTGAAGAAACAGGAACCTATACCAGTCCGTTTACTTATTTCGCAGATGTTATCCGCGGCAGACTTAAGGTGCCTACTTTTGGGACCTATTCGCTGGAAAATAATGTATTGGTGGTGAAGATCCTGGATGCAGCGAGACAATCGGCACTAACAGGCAAAACAGTTTATTTGAAGTGAGACAGATATTAAACTCCACCACCCCGTCTCGACCGTTTCACTTCGTTCGCCGGTCTAGCCACCCCTCCTGGCCAGGAGGGGAGTTTTTTGTGACATTTCAATAGTTTTCACGTTGCATAAATAATTCTCCTATGCGTTATCATCTGCTGTCTTTATTGCTTTTGTTTGTTTTGAACGGATTGGCCCAGGAAGACCTGCGGACACGCTATTTTCCGGTGCTGGAGGAAAAGCCGGCCGTTGTTCCAGACAAGAAAAAAATCTGGGTTTTCATCATGGCGGGGCAGTCGAATATGGCTGGTCGCGGTCAGGTTGAACCACAGGATACGGTAACAAATCCTCGGATATTGGCATTGAACAGAAATGGTGAGGCTGTTTTAGCGAAAGAGCCATTGAATCTGAACGAGCCTGCTATGGTTGGGCTTGATTGTGGTGTATCTTTTGCCAGAAAAATGCTTGAATTTTCTCCGCCTGATGTTTCCATCCTGCTCGTGCATACAGCAGTTGGGGGTAGCTCCATCCGCAAATGGATTGATGACTCAGTTTACAGAGAGGTACCTCTTTTCAGCAATTTCAAAAAAAGATTAGGCGAGGCTAAAAAACTGGGGACGATCAAAGGTGTTATCTGGCATCAGGGTGAGGCTGATGCCAATGCAAAAGGTCTGCCCGTTCACCAAAGAAACCTTGAACAATTATTCGGGATGATGCGCAAAGAGGTCGGTCAGCGGAAGATGCCAGTATTAATGGGGGAACTGGGTTACTTCTCTAAAACTGTTCATGAGCAGTTTATGCAGATGAATGAAGTGTTTCGTGCATATAGCAAAACAGATTCCCGCACGGCAGTTGTAAGTACGGAAGGATTGGTACACAAAGGTGACTTCCTGCATTTCAATACTGAGGGTCAGCGAGAACTGGGTAGCAGGTATGCAACAGTTTTTGCAGAAAAGTTTCTCAATAAGCCTTAATCGATTTGCTGCCTGATGTAGTTATAAATATCTGTGGCAACCTCTTTTTTACTTTTGTTGGGGAAGCTTTGGTGCCCGTTGTGGTCTATGATGGTGATGGTGTTGGTATCTGCACCAAAGCCGGCACCGGCATCCCTCAATGAGTTCATTATGATGCAGTCTGCATTTTTTTTCAGTAGTTTTTGTTGTGCGTTTGCAAACTCGTCATTTGTTTCAAGTGCAAATCCGGCGATGAATTGTCCGGGTTTCTTTTGTGCACCCAGGTGATGAAGAATATCTTTTGTTTTCATCAGTTTCAGCTCCAGTTCTTCAGTCTGTTTTTTGAGTTTGTTTTCAAAAACAGTTGAGGGCGTATAATCTGAAACTGCGGCTGACATGATGATGATAGCTGCATCTTTTGCATTTTCCATCACCACACTGAACATTTCCTGTGCGCTGGTAACTTTTTGGAGTTTGATGCCTGAATAGGCTGTGGTTATTGGTGATGGTCCGCTTACCAGGTTAACATCTGCGCCCTTTTCATAAAAGATTTCTGCAAGGGCATAACCCATTTTTCCGGAGGAGTGGTTACCGATGAAACGAACAGGATCAATAGCCTCATAGGTTGGTCCTGCTGTTACCAATACTTTTTTACCTGCGAGTTCATTTCCCCTGAAATATTTTTCCTTGATAAATCCAATGATTTCTTCTGGTTCGGCCATTCTTCCTTCGCCAAATAAGCCACTTGCCAGTTCACCGTTTCCAACTGGCATAATGATTACCTTATCGTTTTGTAAAAGGGCAAGGTTTCTTACGGTGGAGGGGTGATGCCACATGTCCTCATCCATGGCAGGTGCCACCAATACCGGGCAGGTTGCAGACAGGTAAACAGCCAGCAACAGGTTATCACACTGCCCATTGGCCATTTTGGATAAAGTATTGCAGCTGAGTGGTGCGATGACGAATAGGTCGGCCCATCTACCCAATTCCACATGATTGCTCCAGGCATCTTCATCACTTAGTTTGTAGATGGCTTTATTTTTGGCTAACGTTGACAATACCAAGGGTGAAGCGAATTGAGTAGCAGCTTCGGTCATCACTACTTTGACTTCCGCACCAGCTTTAACGAGCAACCGAACAAGGGATATTGTTTTGTATGCGGCAATGCTACCGGTGATTCCAATCAGAATCTTTTTATTTTTCAGCATGAATAGTAAATCTTGTGCTGCATTTAATTGCTTTCTACAAACTGCTTGAAGCTGTTGAGGATAGCTTGCCAGCCTTCTTGCTGAATTGCTGCAGGGTTTTGGTTTTCAGCCTCAAAGGTTTCAGTTACACTGGTCATTCCATCTTCTTCCATGAAGCTGATTCCAACCATGCGGCCATCTTCCATTTCGTATTCAATGTATTCCAGTTCGTCTACTGCTGTGTATTTTCCTTTTAGGTCGAATCCCGCACTCCCGTCTTTGGCGGCCATGTGAAATTGGAATTGACCACCTTCACTCAGGTCGTTTTCTGCTTCTGTTGTATGCCAGTCTGAAGAAGCCTGGTTCCACTGTTTGATGGCTTCAGGATTACTCCAGGCATCCCACACTTTTTGAAGGGGTGCATTTATTTCAGCAGCTACTGTTATTCTTTGTGGTTTTACAGCCATATAATTGTTTTATCCATCTGTTTTGCAGATGGGTTCATGATGGACCGCAAAGTTAACTGAGTTGGCGATAAAACAATATTGATTGGCGGATTTATGTAAACTCTTTGCTTTTTCCAACATTTTTTCGTCTTGGACTGTCACGGTCGGTCTTAATGTAACTTCTGTAAACCGCCCGCTCCCATTATCAGACTCCTGCATAGTACCTGTTGGAGTATCGGTGTACTCTGTTACAACTATGCCTTGTTCTGCGCAGAGGTGTAAGTACCAGAGCATGTGACAGGAGGCGAGCGATGCGAGCAAAAGTTCTTCGGGATTGTGCATGGAGGAATCTCCCCTGAACACGGGATCTGATGATCCCATGATTATTGGTTTTCCAGGTATAGAAAGGGTATGTGTCCTTTCATACGCGGTATACCCGACAGTACCTTGTCCGTTATTGCCCGTCCATGTGAGTTGCAGTTGGTAGTGGTGTAGATTTTTCATGGCATTCATCAAAATGTATCTGTGAATTTACCCAAAAAATCAATGTCCCTGAGTAGTCTTTTAGCCTACAGGTGATCAGCCACAAATTGTTGTGCATACTCCTTGATCATATTCCTTGTTGCAGCAAATGCCTCTTTAACAGCTGTTTCGGAACCTATAACATGAGTTGGGTCTGGGAAGGCATGGTGGATGTGGATGGAATTACCAGGCCAGAACGGACAATTCTCGCGGGCGTTGTCGCACACAGTGATCACATAATCGAAATCGATGTCCTTGTATTCTTCCATGGCATTGGAAGTATGTCCTGATATGTCTATGCCATCTTCCAGCATAGAAGCCACCGCTTTGGAGTTGACTCCTGTTGAATATACGCCGGCACTGTAAATTTCTGCTTTGTCTCCTGCGAATTTTCGGAAATATCCTTCAGCTATCTGGCTGCGGCAGCTGTTTGCTGTACAGAGTATGAGTATTTTTTTCATCTTTATTTTTTAGCAGCATCCGCCTCCTGGCGTACAACTGGTTTGTGAAACGGGTTTTTGTGCGTAAACAGTAAGGCTAAATATGCCTGTATTTCCTGATTTAAAATCGTTGATTTCAGCAGCAGAAAGGTAATTGACGAGGATGTCATCTGGTATGATAATTGGTTTTTCTTTCTGGATGCTGATATGTTGAAATCCTGTTGTATGAATCAATTCGAGGTAAACTTCTTTCTGAATAGCACCGGCAACACAGCCGGCATACATTTCCGCATCCTTGCGTAATCCATCAGGAAGTGCACCTACGAGAACTACGTCTGAAATGCTGAAATGTCCGCCCGGTTTAAGCACACGGAAAATCTCGCTGAAAACACCATGCTTGTTGGGGACAAGGTTGAGCACACAATTGCTTACGATAACATCTGCACTATTCGCAGTTACAGGTATATGTTCGATATCACCCTGCCTGAACTCTACATTGTTGAACCCTCTTGCTTCTGCATTGACCCTTGCCTTGTCTATCATGGCAGGTGTAAAATCGATTCCAATTACCTTGCCCGTTTCTCCCGTTTCATGTCTTGCTACAAAACAGTCATTACCAGCCCCGCTTCCCAGGTCAATTACCACATCTCCTGGTTTGATGCGTGCAAATTGCGTAGGCAGTCCGCAACCCAGACCGAGGTCTGCGTCTGCATTATATCCTGCCAGACTGGTGTAGTCGTCAGACATGATATTGTACACTTCCGTGGAACATCCGCCTGCACCGCAGCATGATGACATATTGGTATCCTTGTCTTGCAAGGCAATCTCGCTGTATTTTTTTCTGACAATCTCTTTCAGTTGTTCTTCGGTTTGCATAATTTATTGATTTAAAATTTTAGCAGCATGTGTTTCCGTTAAGTTCAAATCTCTCAAAAAAAGACCGCAGCAGTTGTGTTGCTTTTTTCCATTCTGATTCGTCGATGCAGTAACAAACCGATGTGCCATCTATCTCTCCCTTTATCAGTCCGGATTGTTTGAGCTCCTTCAGGTGCTGAGATACGGTGGACTGTGCAATGGGCAGGTCTTCCACGATGTCACCGCATATACATGTTTTCCTTTCCTGCAATAATTGAAGAATGGCAACACGTGCAGGATGAGACAGTGCTTTGCTGTACCTGGCAAGGTCCATTTCCATTGCTGCATAGTCTGCTGTCTTTGAAGCACCCATATTAATCGCAATATTACGATAAATCGATCAGATTTCCAAAAATGCGGTTTATAATCGGCATCCTGCTACTAAAATTGGTTTAATTTTATGCAATGGGCATGCCGGAAATGAAATTGGTTACAACATCGGAGGAAATCAATGCAATCAAAGAATTACAAAACCTGAATCTGCGTCTGCATATTTCTGACGAAGAGGCTGCATCAGAAGGATTTCTTACTGCGTCTTATACCATAGAATACCTGCAGGCTATGAATGCTGATGCACCCAGCGTCATTGCCAAGGCGGGTGATGAAGTGGTGGGTTATGCGATGGTTACCACCAAGGCATTGCGAGACGGTCATGAACTGATGGCTGATCTGTTCAATACAATTGACAGAACCAGTTATGGTGGTCGTCTTTTGTGCGAATCGGATTATGTGGTGGTAGGTCAGCTTTGTGTAGCCAAGGAATTCAGAGGATTGGGACTGGTTCAGCGGCTTTATAATCACTTTAAAGATTGTTATGCAGATCGTTACGAATACCTGGTTACAGATGTTGCCCAGGCAAATACTCGCTCCCTCAAAGCACATAAAAAAAGTGGTTTTCAGGTGATTGACACCTTAACTTATGGCGGTATCGGCTGGGATATTGTGTTATGGGATTGG
>Ga0208787_1000652_pt1 | contig 16136 bp, 10 predicted proteins | sample Wag4_2014_7_11_FD_187362 | JGI IMG/M metagenome (GOLD analysis project Ga0208787, IMG submission 187362) | Fresh water microbial communities from Ohio, USA - Utica-2 Time Series HT 2014_7_11 (SPAdes) (version 2) | ecosystem: Environmental > Aquatic > Freshwater > Water tank | place: USA: Ohio... | reverse complement strand
ATTCGTTTTGCTTCGGAAACACATGCGGTAATACACGCAGACTCATTGAGACAAGGAAATAGAATCGTAACCAAAATACCTCGATGTCGATGATTACGAAATCTAGCTGAAGTGGGCCTCTTCTTTTTCGATCCACCGAAGCCCTTTCTTATGCTCATCGGTTGAATACATTCGTCGTAGAAACGCGCTTGATGCCATGCCTGTGGACGAGCCAAATGGTTTTCATAGATGTTGAAAACTGCTGTTTTTTTAACGATACTGCTTAAAGTATAAATTCTAAATACGAACGTTCATTTCATTTTTTATAGCCATACAGGAAAGGAGTTGAAAGGGCTTTTCAGATCTGTGGTTCAGAAGAACATGTTTTCAAGTCTAATGATTGCAAAAATAAACTGCCAAGTTGACACTAGTTGGACGTTTTTGCGCTGAACTTAGTAGTCGTTGAAAGACAACAGCTTGGCAGGGCTTTTTTGAATTGGGGGTCAGAGGTGGTGGCAGGTAGGGGGTGGATAAGAGAAGGCCGTTTCCTGGTCTAAGTTATGAGTTATGAGCGGATGTTAGTGGTTTGCTGACAGATTGTTGTATTGACGCAAGGTTGTGCCTACCGCTGGTAGTAGTCCGAATCAGAATTGGGGGGTGGAGAGCTTACAACCGAGCAATTTAAATTTCAGATCCATCTGGAATCTTGGGACAAAGATTTTCAAGTCGTTCGCGTTGTGCATCAATGAGAGTTTTTATTCCCCTCTCCGTACGATGAGTAGAAGTGCCATCAAACCTACATTTCTTAGCCTCACTTTATGCACCTCTGCCTTCAGCCAGCAGTTCGGCGGGATTCGAGGGCAAGTGGTCGATTCCGACTTTGGTCAACCCATTGCCAAGGCGTCTGTAGTAATTATCGATACTCCTCTTGGCGCGATGACGGACGAGCGGGGTAATTACACCATCTCTGGAGTGCCACCTGGGGTCTATACGCTGCAAGTAAGAGGATCTGGATACATTCCCCGTATTCTGCCGGAGGTGACCATAGCCGCCGGAGCATTCAATGATCTGCGCGTGGAAGCGATCGCTGAAATCGAGGAAATGGAGGAGCTGGTAGTTCCGGGGGAGTTGGACAAGGCCTCGGACGTCGGCCTTCTGACAGAGAGGCAGGAGTCAACGGCGGTAATGGATATGATCGGGCAGGACTTTATCTCGCGCTTGGGTGCGGCTACAGCAGGCGATGCCCTGAAACGCGTCACTGGGACCACAGTGGTGGATGGAAAGTATGTTTCCGTGCGTGGGCTTTCCGACCGATATGTAAACACTTTGCTAAACGGTGGTCGCTTGCCATCAACTGATCCCGACAAACGAGCGATCAATGTCGATCTTTTCCCTGGCGCCTCCTTGGAGAGCATTAACGTCATTAAAACATTCACCCCTGATCAACCTGGCGATTTCACCGGTGGAAGTGTTGACCTGCGAACGAGAAGTTTTCCTGACAAACCCTCCATGGGAGCCAGCGTTACGCTTGAGTACAATTCTCAAGCGACCTTTAATCCGAACTTTCTTAGCTACCAAGGAGGTGGGACAGGCCCTTTCGGCTTCCAGGCGGATCAAAGAAAAATTCCAAGCTCTGTCGTAAACGCTCCCACTGGGCTCTTTGAAAATATTGGGGCGATCGAATATCCCACAGGCCTAGAAAGAGGTGAGCAAATTACCACGCTGATGCGCGACATGAACCCCGTTGTCTCATTAAAACCCAAGACAGCGGGTCCTAATTACAAATTGAATCTGCAAGGCGGGGATGTTGTTGACTTCGGAAATGAGCAGAAGATGGGTGTTTTTGGCCTTTTCAGCTACAATCGCGAATACAGCTACTACGGGAATGGCACCCGTACCTATATCTACCCTGTGGCTACCACCAATGCGGTCAAACCGGTCGTCACAAGTGTTTACAACCAGCAAGAGGGCTCGGAAGATGTTCTTTGGGGTACCGTCTTAAACATTAGTGGGCAATTGAGTGAGGATCACAAAGTATCTTCCAACTTCATTTTTAACGAGCAGGCATCTGATACGGCAACAGCACAGCAGATGACCCAAAGCCCGATCGGAGGAAATCTTTTTACAACTACATCCGCCATCGATTATGGCGAGCGGCAACTATCCTTTATGCAGATTCGAGGCGAGGATTTTTTCAAGAAATTAGGCAACCTCAAGCTTGATTGGAATGGAGGGCTGGGAAATGCCCAGCTTATTGAACCCGACCAACGGGCTTTTCAAGCTGTGAACGATGGGGATACCCAGCGTGCGCCCAGACAAGGCAGCAACGAGGGTGAACTTGTAGTATTTGGAAACCTTTCTCCGCTGAACCGCTTTCAGCGAAGCCTTAATGAGGACTCTTTTTATACTATTGCCGACGTCACTGTCCCCATGGATCTTCAAGATCAGTACCAAAACATTTTCAAAACTGGATTCTATTTTGACCAAGCACAAAGAGCTTTCAGTCAATCCGCTTTCAAATATGACTATGGGGGTTCGACCGATCCCGATTACGAAACCTCACAACCAAACATCGCCGGAGAGACTTGGTCTGACTATTTTCTTAGTCCGGATCGCTCTGGGCTTGTCAATCCTACTGGCGAGCCCGCTGGTGCCCCAGGAACAAAAATGATGAGCTGGTCTCTTGTCAATATCTCTGGTGCCAATAGTGGCTACGGAACCTTTTACAACATCCAGCAACAAGTCACTGCGAGTTACGTTATGGCCAGTTTTAAACTCTTTCCCCAACTTACGCTGACGGGAGGTTCGCGATTTGAAAACACCTACATTCAGCTCAAAGGCTCAACGAATCTTCCTAATATTCCTACTTTTACAGAATACCGGAAGACGGGTTCGGCAGAAATCGTCCAACTAGATCTTCTTCCCAGTGCGGGGGCAACGTTTGAGTTAATGAAAGACGTCAACCTTCGATTCAACTGGTCTCAAACTTTAGCGCGCCCCTCTTTTAAGGAACTGGGACCTGTGTTTTCTCCAGATTTCGGCAGTAGCACAATCTTTGTGGGAAATCCCACCCTTCAACTTTCCAGCATTAATAATTACGATTTCCGAGCGGAATGGTTCCCAAGAGCCGGTGAGGTTATTTCTTTAGGGCTTTTCTACAAGGACATCGATGCCCCCCTTGAGCAGACGATCTTCGGCGATCCCGTGAACGGTCAATTTCTTCAGTACGTAAATAATGAGCGTGGCGAGGTATGGGGTTGGGAAGTTGAAATGCGAAAACGCTTAGATCAGATCCATGCAAGTCTTAAAGACTTCAGTATCTTTTTTAATTTCACGCAAATTCAGAGCCAAGTTACGATGACTGCAGAGGAGACTAAGATTCGTAATAACCTGGGAGTTCCTGGGGATACCCGCCCCCTCCAGGGCCAACCTTCCTACGTGCTAAATGCAGGCATCAACTACGATAAGCCCGAATACCGTTTTTATTCCGGTCTATTTTTTAACGTATCGGGGGAGATGCTCTACGCTGCAGGCGGCGGGTTCAGTGATACGGACTTTATTCCCGACACCTATGAGCAACCCTTTCCCTCTCTTGACTTTAACATGACACAAGGCTTGACCGAGGAGTGGAAAATGACATTTCGCGCCAAGAACCTCTTAAATCCATTCTATCGCCTTACCCAAACCTATTTTGGCAATGAATACGATACGAACACTTATACTAAGGGCTGGGATATGAGCCTTAATGTATCGTATAGCTTCTGAACTCCCCTTGGAAGGTTTACAGTAGTCAAACCGATCTATTTTACCCCTATTGCTGAATAGGCTTCCGGAAGTTTTAGCAAGATATCACGAATTTGCCTCTCCTCTTCCGGAAGGGTTGGTGCACTCACCCGCTGCTGCGCAATCAGAACCTCAAAGGCTCCAACAGCGCGGCTTTGAGGATTCGGTATGACCGATGCCCCTTGCAGAGATCGTTCCCAGCACTCCCTTGCATCTTTTTCCATTTTGGATTCCCAACAACCCTTTCCCAGCACAGCGAAATTTTTGTTTCTACTGAAGTCTGAGTGATGGCGTAAACCTTCCCTGCCATACTCCAACATTCGCCGTGCTACCTCTGGCTTGCCATCTAGGGTGGCTAAAACAATTCCAGCCGCTAGGTAATCCCCAAGATCGGAATGTTGAATGGGAAAGGCCCCTAGTCTTTCAAAAAGTGGAGGTAATAGCGGGCGAACTTGATCTTGAAGCCCAGCCTTCCAACATAATATATAATATTCACCCTGCAGACGCAGATTTGGAAAAGAACTATCATCCTGTGAAGTAAGCATTGGCAAAAGAAGATTACGTGCATCGTCCTTTCGTTCCAAGGTTATCAACCCCTCTGCTCGAGCCATAAGAACCTGAAGTCCCATTTTTACCTTTATCCTTGCCAGAAATACTTCGCCCCCTTCGGGAGCCTCAAGGTTAACTGGACTAGATTTAGATGATAAGTTTTTACTGTTGCTTTTCTTTGTCATCTTTACGTCTGAACCCTTTTTTTCGGTTGTACCTGGTTTTTGGTCTTCTTGCACAACACTTGGAGATTGGTATGCGGGAAGATTTGTACCGCTACCCTTAAATTGGTCGGGTACTCGTATATTCGCCTTTTCATAAGCCGCAATCATCTCTGGATATATATTGACTGCTTCGGCAAGAGAAAGTTGGCGCGATACGATCTCCCAACGTTGCGGTCCCTCGCCATCCATGGGGAGCGACGGCATTGCTATAAGGTCCCTAGAAGCCTCTGCAAATTGTCCTAACTCTATCCTCGCCTCAACCAGTGCAAGGCGCGCTAAGGCACTCCGGTAATTTGGAATGGATCGGGCAATTTCCTCAGCACGTGACCACTTCTGTTGCAATGCATACGCCTTGGTTAAGTCAACTTGTGATAACGACTTTTGAGAGCTTGGATCGCGCATTTCAGCTACCAATTTTTCCATTAATAGCATCCGAGGGGGAATAACTGGCCCCCCGCCGCACGAAATTAAAACGCCCACTATCGTAGCAATGATAAAGATATTCATAAAAATGAAACAGGGCTTGGGATAGAACCAAGCCCTGTTTAGATATAGAGGTTTTACTACTGAGTATTTAGAACGCTATCACTCGGTAGAATGTTGGTACTGAGGTCACAGCGTAAGTGTCAGGGAATGATGCCTGTGAACCTGTACCTGTAACAGTAGCAACCTGCGAATATGTTTGGTTATCGGTTGAGCGTTCAACTGAGTATTTGACACCATTGATAGTGTCAAACTTAACAATAATATCTGCACCAGAGACACTCAGAGAAACATCAGACCTAATTGGAGTACGATCCGATGATTTCAGAATGCCACTCTGACTCAGCATTGTCCAGCCAGCGTACCAAGGATTATCACGAACAGCTCCGACATGCGGCGCTTCCGTTAGGTAGCTAAGCTGTGGAGCCCTGTCTAGGTCCATGGCATACCCACCATCCTTGGCAAGTGAGGCCGAAGGAATGAATGACAATGTGTCCTGAGTGATACGACCAGCTAATGGAACAGTGAAACCAGGATCATAGTTCACAATATTGTTGTTTGCGAGTTCAGTATGCGTTGTGGTCGACAGGCTATTTACATTTGCTCCAAAGAGCTCAGTAACACCGGCCGATGGCATACTATTACTCCCTGCACGCGCATTATCTCCAAAACCAAGCTGACCAAGTGTGGCGATTTTTGTGTTCGCAGTCACCTGAGCAAGCGTATATGTAGTTGTAATGCTTCGGCTGTTGGGAGAATAACCCAACCCGCAACGGTACCAGATGTTGCCTTTCACCTCACCGAATGGCCGGCCATTTGAAATGTCAGCTTCACCAAGAACATTCTTCCCAGAGTCGTCGTAACCCAAAGAAGACGTAGCTTTGTTTGTGTAAAAATCAGTAACAGAGGTCAAGGCAAGCCCACCACCCGGGGCATCTTGGATCACGTTGTTAAAGAATTTTTGGGAACCTGCATCTTTTACCTGTGGACCGCAAAGGTTCGCAGCTTTGGAATTACCATAGCCCCGGCCAATAAACGTGCAATTCGCGATCGTAGCAACTGATAGTGGTCTTGCAGTCGAACCCTCCGGACCATCATTTTCGGAAAGGTTATCTCCACCATCGATGGCTGAGCGTGATGTTGCCACCGTGCCAGATGAGTCATCAATAGGATTTTGGATTTGCAGAACAAACTGCGCATTTCCAACCCAACCTGCATCTGTGTCCAAGCCATCGTCTCCACAGAACGCGGAAACGACGTACTTAACGGTGTTACATCCACCCCAGAACTCAAACGAATCATCCTTGTTACACCAATCTTCTAAAAACTCCATGGTGGTATTATAACCGACACCATAGCACGAAAAAGCGTTAAGCTCCGAGTTGTTGTTGATTTGGAAACCACCATACCGGTTAGATAGAAAACGCACGACACCAGAATCACTGGCATCGTTGTCTCCGCCACCGATAGCGTAATAGCCAAATGAAGCCATACCTTCAGCGGGATAAAGCCCTGCACCAGTAACAGCGCTCGCGCTACGGGAGTTAGCAGTAGAACCCGACGGGCCAGCTATGTTTGCTTGCCCTAAGAAAACCAGCCCTCCCCACAAGCCGGTGTTTGCCCACATTGAGGGGCCAGTCCCAACTGTTGTGGTGTACGATACAATACCTGGAAATGAGCCATCGTCAGATACTGTGAACTCACCAGTAAGATTCTGATTTCCAGATGTAACGCGGTAGCCCTCACGAAGGACTTTATATGCGTTTGGATAAGTAGTATTCCCTTGTTCTTTGCGGTTTCTTACCGGCGGAATGGTATAGATGCCACCTGGGACATTTGGATCATCAATGGATGTGCAAATGATGGGCGCATCAGCTGTACCACATGCAATCAGAGTGCCGCCACGGGCTACAACAAGAGCGCCAGGATCAGCTGGATTTGCATTGCTAGCACCAGTCCTAACATTCTCCTCGAAACGAATAAGTGTTCCAGGTTCGATGAAAAGTGTTACTCCAGTATCAATAATCGTATTCTGGGTGATAAGGTAAACCTTATCGCGAGTCCAGCGCTGGCTGGTCTTAATAACACTTGCTTCAGTACCGTTTGCGGTAGCAAATGGCTGTCCATTCGCATCTGTGAAATTATCAACGATGCCTGTTCCTAATGTTGAAACGTCAACAAAAGTAACTGCGTTTGCAGTTTGAATTGTTGCGAGGGCCAAGGCCCCCAGAATTGAAAGTATAAATTTATTTTTCATTGTTTTATTTTCCTAGGTTTATTGTTTCTTATTTTTGGTTAGACGTTTTTGCGTAGGCGGCGGAGCGCCACCAAGGCGGTTGCACCGAAAAGCATGAGAGACATGGAGGAAGGCTCAGGCACAGCCGTAGATGTAGCCGTACCAAGATAGAACCCGTTTTCCGAGCGACCACCCAGTGAGCCACTTCCTACTGCGATTGCCCCCTGCGAACCCGCAGCATCAGTCGTTAGGTTCATGATGTTGGTCGATAAGTCCCCTAGCTGGAACTTAACTTGGGAACCTGCAACCCCTTGCGCGTTGTATGATGCCGCGGCAAAGATGCCGATACGGTAGTCACCAGAGCCAGTTGCTTGGGCAAACACAGCGTATATATTGTCGTTGGAGGTAAAGCCATCGATGATGCCAGCACCTGTGAACCCAGTGCCTGGAGCGAAGTAGTTGGTTGTATTGTCACCGCTGGCTTGTCCCAATAGCGAAGTAGTATTAAGAAACGCAGCAGTATAATTTGCACGAAGAATATCGCCAAACGCTGCTGAGTCACTCGCTGTGGAGAACAGAGCATTTACTTGGGATGCCGTCCGGTTGCCGAAGGAACCAACTGAGAAGTAGGTTCCTGTGCTCAGCAGCGAAGACGGGGAGTCCGAATCAGAATTACGCAGATCCTCCAATTGTCCGTCGAGTCCGATGTATTGTGCTTTTGCATTCTGAGCCATCAGGCCCAACGCAAAGGTCACGGTTAGTAGTGTGTTTCTGATTTTTTGATTCATGGTTGTGTTCCTTTCGGTGTGGTTGTTTTCTAATGTCCGCATTGTTTACGCCCCCGACAAACTGGAAGGCAGGGTGATTGTTATACGAGTAAATTTTTTACCGATTCCCGAAGTAGAGAAGGACCATTGCTGCTTGGTGAAGCCTGCGGCAACACCCGCCTGGCTGACTCCCGATTTTTGCGTTAGAGCCTCTCCACTGAAAGGGACTGAAAGGGATGTTGTAGTAACAAAACCAAGTGCAATTTGAGAGGCGGTGGTGATATCGGCTCTAGAGGTAAAGGTGAGAATTAATTCAGACCCCACAATCGTGGCCACGGGCAATTTAGAGCTATCGTTCGAGCCAAGCGACCCGCCCAAACAGTACTCCATCAAATTCGACAACCCGTCATTGTCTAGATCTGCAGTTGGACTCTGCATTTTGACACGGACAGTACGACTCACACTGGACCCACCGGAGGTGTACGATATTGTGTATACACCCAATGTCCTAGCCAACGCAGCGAAATCAGCGACCGGCGCGTTATTTGAGTCCGTAATGGCTATACTCACAGAGCCTGAAGCCTCAACGCCAGGGTCAGTATAAGCCCCATTTTCCCAGAAATGAGTAACATCGCTCAACCCGATTAAGGCCAGAGAAACAGACCCAGCAGGAACGGCTTCTAGCCTTAACTGGTTAGACACGATTTGGCCTGCAATCAAAGTGGTGTCATAGGCAGACGAACTTATGTTTCTAGATTCAATTGTTCCGGACAACGAAACATCCAGCCCATCGCCACTCGGTATCGCGGGACTCAAGAAACCATCCACCATTGATTGGTTGACAGCCATGATTCCAAAAGAGGTTGGATTGGCAAGAGAATCAGCCATGAAAATAAACATCTGTGCACCACCTAACTCAACTGTGAGTGAGCCAGGAAGTTCTACCGAGGTTTCCAGTGCGTTAGTGCTGCTGAAACGAAAATGACCAGCGGTAGGACGATTGAACGTCTGTGACCATAAGGGAATGAAGGAAGCGGACAGAGTATCAAATCCCCCACGACTCTTTGCCGCCCATAAAGTTTCGAGCTGGCTGACAGTATAGAAAGATGCATTTGCTTGATCATAAAACGCACCAAGCTGCACCGATCCAGTCCCCGTTACGAATGCAGTTCCTCCAGGAGTAGCCACAGGAGCGTCTGCATAAGTCAAACCTATGTTGACAGTTGCCGCCTGCCCCACCCCCCCCAGTCCAACCAGAGACACAATTGCGATTGCAAAAGTGGAGAACGAACGCATCCACAGCGCTCGGCACTCAACTTTTGTTAATTTTTGCGTCATCATGGTTGGCTGAGGGTGAGTTTTATGAGTTTTAAGCAGGGTGGCTATTTAGTAAACAAGTGCTGGGTTAATCTTAACTGCATCTGCTCCTGTGAGCGCACTTGTGCTACCATTAGCGCGTTTGATGACTACGGCTGTTCCCTTGGCAATCGTCACATCGTTGGCCAGTTCATCATCCGCATCGCGCCAATTTCCAGTGGTGTCCAAATAGTATTGGGCTGTGAGGCCTGTAGAAACATTGAGGATGCCAAGATTGTCGGCACTATTTACATCGTCGCCCTGCCCAATCCGAATTCCTGTTTCGCTTAGTTTCAAGTCCTTGGCCGAAGTGTTGGCCACGAAATTGAATCGAGGAAAGCCAAGAATCTCTTTGCGCAGACGGGCCTGACGCAACTGGCCAGCCAGGGTTAAATTATAGTCAGAGCCAGCGATTGCTTTGAAGATAATTCCAGCGCTATAGGGTAAGCGAAGTTTTCTTGCGTCACCGACGACCGAAGCAGAGGTCCAGACGAAAGAACTGCCCGTTTGGCTCGTAGCGTTAACTGCGGAGGTCCACTTGCGGTAAACAGTGGAAATTACACGACCATTGCTACCAACGAGCTGGATCTGATCCGCAGCACTTTGACCTTGGGTTCTGCGCGTCGTGCCACGTACTACAGAGGATGAAGATGGCCCGAAAAGGGTTTCTACAGTCCAGTCAGGGCGAATCGCATAGCGTGAACCGGCTAATACCGTTCCGGGGGCAACGTCTACTGTGATTGCTGCATTGCCACCTGAGGTAGCGCCTGAATTGGTAATGAACCCGATGTAGCCAATGTTATCTCCGTCGAGAATTTCGATAATGTAAGGCTCGTTCGCCGTGGATGCACCCGTGTATCCCGAGTATTCGGCAGCGGTGTAGGTCACATCGCCACCGGTAGGCTTGACCGTAATCTGGTTTCCACTCACGGAGACAATTTCACCTACGGAAACTTCTGGCCGTACGAAGGGAGTGCCCAAGTACTGCGTTTTACCTGCAATGATGGTTTTTGTGAAGATGGCCGCGGGTGTTGCCAAAGCAGCCTGAGTGTTTTGCCCTGAGAGGCTGAGACCAGCCAAGGCGAGTGCAAGAGTTGCGATTGATTTCATTGTGTTTCTCCTATGGTTGAGGTTGTTGATGACGGCTTGAAAGTCCTTCATGAGATCTAAACGTACTCACCGGCTCCTTTTTCGCCACTAGTTTATTGTGACGTTTTCATGGCAAAATTTCGCCCTTTTGACTGAATGTGACGATTTGGTGACAAAAGAGGTTTGTCTCTAGAAGTTTAAATAAACCTGACTAAGCATGTATACAAGTAGCCATGAGTGACACGAAGACCCCTAGGAAGCAGCGCCCTTTGTTTCTTTTGAGATATCCATTCTCTATGCTTACGACTTTGTTTTCTGCCTCTTCTTTCCCAAATCTTAAGGCCCTGACCCTAATCGTAATTTCTCTGCTCCTCCTGACTACTACTCGACCTGCTCTCTCTGAAGACTATGACTATGTTGAGATTGCGTTTCCCGAAAACGAGATTTTGGATTCAAAAGACCAACCTGTCGGTTCGAACCGAACTTATTGGGTAGGCACATTCACAAACAATGTACCCGGGGACAAGGACGTCTCCTTTGTCATGAACCTCGCCAGCAGCAACACGAATGGATTAGGAGTTGTAAACTCTTGGAGCAATCGTTTCGCCCGTCTTGTTCAGACCAATTTTCTTGGACGGGATTTAATTTTAACGAACCAACCCGCTAATTCTATGACAAATCGCCCCGTCTATGTTTGGATGTTTAATAATACCAATCCATCCCAAGCCACCGAAATGATCCTTTGGCGCTCGCTAAACACCGAATATTTTTCCCGTAGCGCCACCACTGCTACCGTATCCCTAAGTCCTCCGGATCCGCTGGGACAGGGTTCCGCGGCAGTGAATGGTTCAGCAGCTCTTTTTGGACAGTACCTTCCCCAAGCAGGCTGCTGGCGAATGAGCCCCATTCGGACGAACGCCGACAATCGTACCACCATAGAACAAATCTCCCTCTCTGCCGTGGACTGGTTTGTCGGCGACGCCAATGCGGCACTGGATCTGCCTGCTAACAACGGCCCGACTGGCTTTACCGTCGCGGTCACAAACGTCGGTTCAGGCACCAACTCCCCATTGAACTCGATTGGCTTGTCATACAGCAACGGCAGGATCTCTGGTCTATTGACCGTCACGAACACCAATCAGCATGTCCTTTGGCTCACGGCCACCAACAGCAACAACCTAACTGCAACCGCCTCTGGAACGCTAACCTTACGAGTCAGAAACCAGAATGGGCCTAGCTTGACAAACGCGACCAATTTGTCGGTAGTGGCAGGAGCGAATTTCGCTGGCTTCCAGTTGGGGGCTCAATCGACAAATCTTCCCCTGACCTTTACCTGCCTCAACGGTTCAGAATTGGCGGGGCTTTCCCTTTCAAGCTCGGGCTTGTTCAGTGGAACTACCTTTAACACGGATAGTCGTACTTTGCGGATACAGGTAGAGGATAGTGCTGGTAACGTACGGAGGAGTACTCTGTCTTTTTCGGGAACTCCTGCTTCGTTCCTGATCAACGCCATCAACTCCGATGGAATCTTGGAAGTACCCTACGGGACGCAGACCAATTTCCCCGTAAACTACAGTCCGGGCTTCGATGATGGAGCCCTAGAATTAGAAATTTCAGACACGCTTGGTGATGGAACGGCAACTTTTGAGAATAACAATCTAGCCGTGCAAAGCACCAGACCCCCAACGCGAAAAAGTGAAAGCCCCGAGGTAAATCTTTCCGCTATCCGAATAGTGAACTCTATTCCGCCAGTCGCCGTAGCTGCAACGACGACTATTCCTCTCAGAGTTCTCGCGCCTCGGCCGACCCTCTCCTTGTCATCTCCTGTCTCATTGTATGTGGGACAAGAAACACAAATTGATATATCTGCCGGTAGCACCTATGCCGATGGAGCGAGTACCTTTCGTGTGTCGGATATTCCTACAGGCTTGAGCTATGAATCGGCCACAAAACGAATTTTAGGCACGAACAGCTCGACCAACCAGTCCCGCTGGTCAACTACGGTTACAGCAGATAATTCGAACGAGTACTACGGCGGGAAGGAAAGCGAACCCGCTACAATCATTTTTGATATTACCAATCGACGCCCCGTGTTTACTGCAGCTAACTCAACCATCTTAGCTGGGGTGAATCTGCCTTTTTCAGCCGCTTTCACTATCAGCAATCTACCTACGGAGTCCGAGGTTGCGAACTTGCCCGCTGGAATCACCAACCGCGGGATTAGCTACAACGGAAATGTGGCAACCCTAACACTTAGTGGCAATCCCACGGAATCGGTTGTTGCTCGTCCGCTTACTCTTAGAGTTTGGAACTATACGGAACCTGGAAACCGTAATTCGATAGAACAAGATGCTCCCTTCCCCATCACCCTTCATGTGTCAGGAAACCGCCCCAAGAATGTTTCTTACTCCAGCCCAGATGATCTTGTTGTAGGCAACACTATCCAAGAGCCTTTTACGGACTCAAATGGAAATGGGGTTTGGAATACTGGTGAGCCTTTTACGGACAGTAATGCCAACGGGAAGCACGACCTCGTAAGCCCTTTTATTGACGTAAGCAGCGGCATCAGGGTTTCTGCCTACGGGTTGCCTCCAGGTCTCTCGCTCGATAGGGTGACTGGTGACTTATCTGGGACACCCACCGCACGAGGAGCGTACAGTGCCACAGTTTTTGTTCAAAACGGCACAGGCTGGACCAAAAGAACAATCGTGCTGAATGTCCGATAAAAGGAGCCAAAAAGACAGTGAAAACTACAGAGCAGATTCAAGCTCTTCTTAATTTAAGATTTCGAGCTTTTTGTATTTCGGCCCACGCCTTCCTCTCAGGCATTCTTTTCCTTATCCCAGAACCAGGAACGGCAGAAATGGCCATCCCTTTCGTGGCTGAGATGGATCAGGTTTGGGAGGCTGTTTCAGTCCCGCGACAGATAGCCCCACTTTTTTCTGCTCAGGTAACTCGTGTTGAGCCTAGTGGAAAGGTTTTCATTTCTTCGTCCCTTCCTGATGCTTGTTTGGCCCTTACGAATGAAATTGGGCCGACTTACTTTGAGGTAACGGGCCCCGCCAATCATTCATGGCTGGGCCATCGTTTCGATGTGGGTACTGGGCTGAATGCAACTGGTGAAAGTCTCTGCTTAAAGGTTATCCCATCACCTCGAAGCACTCGCAGCGATCTTGATGCCTCCTTGGTAGGCGCCGTGATACGCGTTTACCCCCATATAACTTTACCCCTTCTTCTAGACAGAAATACCTCCTCGATCTTAAAAATACTTCCTCAATCGAATCTTCGGTACTATTTACCCGCAGAGACGGGATTCCGAGAATTTTGGCCACGGCTTAATCCCTCACAACCAAGTATTTCATGGTGTGTATTTGATGACCAAGAGTTTACTTGGATCAGCGCTTCGCTTGAGGATTTAGTCATTGCCCCAGGTGAGTGTTTTGCTATCCGAAGCGGTATTCGCAGGGGTTCTGGCTTTAGTCTTCTTGGGTCAGATCGAACAAGCCTGCCTTGTCCCCGCCCCTGGAAAGGGAAAGGACCTCATTTACTGGGCTATCCATTTTCATCAGATCTTCTTCTGGGCCGTGATTGGCCCCGCCAGGGAGGAGCCCTAACGCCTTCCGAAAATCCTGCAGACTGCGATTATATAGGAGTTTATCTCCTGGATGGATATCGGACTTATGGGTTTTTCGGAAGAAGCGTGACCACGGCGTTATGGAGGGAGATCATCAAACCTGGTACTCGTCGTGCCGCTTGGGGGGCAATAACAAGTACCATCACAACGATTCCTGCCGGGCAAGGGTTCCTCCTATATCCACGAAAAGACGCTCCAGATCATATTTTTTACCCGCCCCAATAGTAGATAGTGGATGTCCGTGACATTTCGATGTCTATTCACACGTTCTTTTTTCACTGTCTGATAAGCAGTTGAATCCTGCTTGGGGCTTTCCAGCCTCCCCCCATGTGCCGATGGGGTGTACTCTTATCTCTCGTTATTTTTGCCACGCACTCCTCGTGGGCGGATGATGCGGCGAATCCGCATCCTCTTTCCCAACCCCCTTCCCTAATGGCCGATCCGAATGCGGAGTTGGTGGATCGTCCCCTGCCCGGAGCGAAAGCTGGAGAGGCTGGTGTCGCATCCTCTCCCTCCGGAATTGGCGGGGAGGCCAGCACGCTGACCCCTTTTTATGTGCGGACAGGGGTTGGATTGAGTTTCGTCACCACGGTGGATTATCCCGACTTTGGCATCAGCGGGGATCTTCCGATGCAGCCTGGCTTTGCCACGGGTGTGATGCTGGGCGCCCAGTTTCACGACAACATCGCTTTCGAGATCGAAGGAGGCCTTCTCTATAACTCCGTCTACCAAAATCAGCTGGATGGGATTAGTGCCACCGACATGACTCAGGTCACCAACATCCAACTCTTTCAAGTGCCTATGATGGGAAATTTTGTTTTTCGGACCGATCCGCTAGCCGATTCAAAAATTCGCCTCGTAGCCGGGGGTGGCGCAGGTGGAATTTTCCGCCAAGTGTTTATTACAGGCGGGCCAAATGATACTACCCGCAGCCAAACCCTTTCCGCATTCCAAGGGTTTGGTGGGATTCAGATCAACCCTGGAGTGCCAGACCTTATGGTGGATGTTCAGTTTCGCTATCTGAATTCGATCGCTGGGCAGTCGGTCCCCTCGATGTCGATTATGGGGACTGTAACCATTCGCTTCTAAAGACGGCGCCCATGATCCAGCTTGCAACGAAAAAGAATGCGAATCGGATTTTGGCCCTGCTTCGCTCAGTCTCGGCCAGCTCGCTGAGCTACGCAGGGTTTTTAGATTTAGGGGTTAAGGGGTTATGGCTTTTTAAGGCGTGCGTGGTAATGGCAATGTTTTTTTGTGGAACAAATCTTTTTGCCCAGAGGTTGTCCCTCACTGACGTGCAGGCGCAGCCGGTCACGGGCCCTGGCCCTGGCCTACGAATCGCACTCGGTGGAACGGTCAACTCCGACATGTCGGTCGCCCAGCGAGATTCTCGGGACTATCCGCAAACGAACATCAACCCCCTCTTTTCGAATCAGGTGCAGTTCAATGGAACGGTTAGCTATGAGTCGATCGGTTTCAACCCAGGCTTCCGTTTCGATTTTGCTCCAGGTTACCGCCTGAATCAGTGGATCAATTTCGAGTTTGAAACCGGCTGCATCTACAATACGGTTGAATCGTACACGATCACAGGAAATGGAACTTTCACGGGGGTCGGTGGCAATCCGAATCTCAATGGAACGATGAAGTTGGATGCTCAAGGATATCTTCTCCAAGTACCTTTGATGGTAAATGTCGAGTTTTCTTATCCGATCGGGGACGGGTGGCGCCCGTTTGTCGGTGCAGGCGGCGGAGGCATGTTTCAAAAACTCACTGTCAGCACGATCTCGGGAACGATCAATTACCAAGGGGATTTCAATCAGTCGAACTTCATGGGGGCGTGGGAAGCATTTTTAGGCCTCGGGTACCAGGTGGCTCCAGGATTCGATGTATCGATCGCCTACAGGGTGGACGGGGTGCTCAGTCCCGATTTTGGGGGTTACACGATGCAGAATTTCTACACCCAAGCGGTCGAGTTTGAGATGAATTGGAGGTTTTGACGATAGGGATTATGGGGTTCAGGGGTGAAGGGGTTAAGG
>Ga0208787_1000648_pt1 | contig 16174 bp, 23 predicted proteins | sample Wag4_2014_7_11_FD_187362 | JGI IMG/M metagenome (GOLD analysis project Ga0208787, IMG submission 187362) | Fresh water microbial communities from Ohio, USA - Utica-2 Time Series HT 2014_7_11 (SPAdes) (version 2) | ecosystem: Environmental > Aquatic > Freshwater > Water tank | place: USA: Ohio... | reverse complement strand
AAACCGAAAGCGAGTGGAACCCCGCGGGACCGTCGCCAGCGGTGGTACTGAGCCGGCAGAGAAGCCAGCACATCGGCCAACTGGCACTGCTGCTACCGCGGCTGCAGAACTGGCGCCAGTGCAACCCCGACCCCTTCCAGGGATCGCTGGTGCGGGGCTGAGCGATGGAGCAACCCCTCTCGCCGCTGAACCAGGGTCTCAACCCCCTGCGGGGTGCGCCGCTGTGGGGTCAGCTGGTTTCTCTGCCTGCAGCCACCCCGGCGATCGACAGCCGGGTGGGTCAGTCCACTGCTGTGCCCCTGTGGCTGGCGCTGCAGCCCTACGCCAATGCCCGCCTCTGCCTGTTTGAGGTGGACCGGCCCGAGAGCCGCAATCCGGTGCCCATTCGCCGGCATGTGATCGACTGCTTTCTGGAGCAGAGCGGCATCGTCAGCGGCTACAACGACACCGCCCTCACCGACCCGGGTGATGTGCTGCTGCGGGGCTATCTCTGCCGAGCGGCGATTCTGCCGGTGAGCACCAGCAACACCTTCGACTGGCTGGCGGCCGAGCTCGATTGGGCCACCCCCGGCTTTCGCGATGAGGCGCCGCTGCCCTGGGATCCGTCGCTGCTGGGCACGGTGCAGGCCCCCTGCCAGGGGGTGATGTGGCTGGGGGATCTGGCCCTGCTCTCGCCGCAAGGCGGGCTGCCTAGTGGCGGGCGGGCCCAGTTCGCGGGATGTCTGGTGCAGCACTTCGGGGCGGACTACGGCCCCGGTGGCATCGGCCTGTTGGTGCAGCCGCTGCTGGGGGAGGCGATCCAGCTGGTGCTCAGGCCCCAAAGCGTGCTGGTGCTCAGGGATGGCGACGCATTGAACCTGATCGCCGAGCGCTATGGCACCACCGTGGCCACCTTGCGGCGAATCAACCCCCAGCTGGAGAGCACCCAGACGATCACCGCAGTCGAGGGGGATTCGCTGGCGGTGCTGGCCGGTCGGCACGGCACCACAGAAGCCAAGCTGCGCAGCCTCAACCCGGTGCTGCAGCAGAGCGAGGCCTACGTCACCGGTGAAGGCGAGTCCTTGAGCAGCGTGGCGGCCGAGCAGAACCTCAGCCTTTCCCTGCTCCGCCACTTCAACCCCGAGCTGGCCACCTGGCCCAGCGAGGAACCGCTGCCCTCAGGCACCACCCTGCTGCTGCCTGTTTACCGCTCGACCACGCCGATCCCGACCGGGATTCAGCTGGTGGTGCCGGGCTACATGCCCTCGACGCCGCTGTCGGCGGGGGAGTGGATCAACTTGCCAGTCAGGAGATATGAGCATGCTGTTGATGCGGGCGAGGAGTTACTGGGGTGACTTCTGTTTGAAGTTGCAGGTCCTATGTTCCAGTGAGACCGCTAAAGAGAAGGCTTGTGCTCTTGCAAGCGATTCCTGGTCAGACCTTTGGTGGCGTAAACAAGCAAGGCTAATTGCTCATTGCTTTCACCAAAGCGCTCAATTGATTGTCGTCCAACTGGAAAAGTTCGCGATTGCCTGCTCCTGTTACTTTCTGCTGGGCCAGATGGCTGTGCAATGCTTTTTCAATTGCCGCAGCCTGGTCCATGCTTTGAGTCTCCATTAAGCACAGGGTCACTGCCGGAACAGGCAGCACATTCTGCTCGGCATCTCGGCGGGCCGGATTATTTGTGATCCCAATCTTTAGCCATCGAATCCCATTGGGAAGCGACCACTGCTTAAGGTAGACAAAGCCACCATTCTGATTACGAGCGCTCTCGATTGCAGCAGTAAGGCTGGCAGTCAAGTCTTTGTCAATCTCATCATTGGGAAGCAGTCCAGAGGAAGCTTTAACGGCCGCCTCTGCCGAGGCTTCACGCTTCTGCTTTAGGCGAGCAAGTTGTTGTTGCGCTTCTAGCAGGGCTACTTTTAGCCGTGCTAACTTGCTTTTATTCGTAATGACATCCATAGCTTGCGTGATCACGGCCTCGGCTTCTGCTAGCTCGGACTCGTTCAAGTTCTTGAATTTGAGGCGACAGATCTGGCTATAGCGAGATGCGTATGCAGCTGCGCAATTCCCTTCGGTCCACTCTAGAAGGTTTCCAGTGACTATTTGGGCGCCAAGCTCGCTTTCCTGCTGCTTTCGATACTCTGAAAGGAATGCATATAACCCCTCCTGCCTGGCAGGGTCCGAACGCGCATCGATTAGTTTTTCTAGCTCATTTGCTGCATTGTGGATGGCGTCCGGCAAGGAGCCGCAAAGACGCAACCAGTCGAGCGTGATAGAAATCTCTTTTGACAGGCGCAGATTCTCCAGTCGCCATACATCTAAATATTCTGCTATCAACTTACGCTGCTCAGCCTTAAAGTCAGCTGTTAGCGACCGTTTAAGCTCAAAGGCTGCATGGCGGATTTTAAATGGCGCATTAATGCCAAGTGAGTCAATCCAGTCAATGAGTTCTTTGTCGCTAGAGTCGCTGGTAGGTGCTGGGACGTGCATCGAGGGATGGGATACGGATTTCTCGACTTCTATTGATTATACGAGGATGTTACGACAATTGTCCGCTTCTGCGCCAACGGACTGCTGCCTTCTAGTGTAGAAGTGATTACTCAAAGGCAGTTGTAGCAACGGAATGCTGCGAGAGCGCGTTCGTTTGCCTAGGACTCAGTTAACGCGGGCAGATTCTGTCTGCTACTGAATCCGCAACTGTCCCGGGAGGAGTCAGTCTCCATGCTCCAGTGAAAGGACCTCGAATCGGGTCCCAAACGGTTAATGAGTGTTGCCATGTTTTGCAGTTAATGTGGACCGTTAAAACCTCCATTGTCCTTTCTTCTTCGTCGTAATATGTGACATTAACCGTTCTGACGACCCCATCCTGTTTGATGCTGTTGTAGTCAAGCAGGGGTGAGTTGTCTGAATCGAATACCTTTATCCATTGCGGCCTTGAATGTGCACCCAGTGGCTCTAGGCTGAGTAAGCAGAGAAGAAGCGCATAGGTCATTCGTATTCGTCGTATCCTGCGCCTGCATTTGTCTAAATGCCTATCTTTGCCTGGTCTCTGCAGGCTAGAAGGTCTCAGCATGGCTCTGGCGCCTAGGCCGGTTACTGTTCTTGTTCCTAAACTAGCATTCCACTTGCCTAGCCTTATGTAGTGAATGCCGCTCTTGCATTCGCTATGCGTGGGAAACTTCCTTTCCCGCCTTTGGCACTTGATTCCCCCGAGCTAGTTCCATGGGATGGCGGTTCCGTCGGCAATTCATGCCTTTGTAGTCCTGTAATGACTCACTTACCATGAGTGGCCCCGCTGACTGACCAGGCACCGCTGGCATTGACCACCACCGTCTGATTGGCCTTGACGGCACGGATCAGGTCCTGGGCATCCTCCAGCTGGCGCGGGTGGAATACCAGCAGCCGAGCGCCGCAGGACGGGGTGGAGTTGTCCATGGCCGCTGCTCTGCCAGGTAACGGGGGCAAGAGCGTACCGGCTTTTCATGCTGGTGGTCCGCTCTGCAAGCCACGTCACCGCCGAGCCTGCACCACCTGCATGCCGATCGGTGCCAAGGCGATCAGCGCCAGCTTGATGTGCTGGATGCCAAAGGGGATGCCGATGATCGTGATGAAGCAGGCCACAGCTGAGCTGAGGTGGCCGATCGCCAGCCACCAGCCGGCCAGCAGGAACCAGATCACGTTGCCCACCAGCCCGAAGGGCCCGGTGCCGATGTCGCCCTGACCGGTGAGCTCCCGTCTGCTCACCGCCTCGTTCCCGAACGGCCAGAAGGAGAAGTTGCCGATCACAAAGCAGGCCCGGGCCCAGGGGATGCCGAGGATCGTGACTGCGGCCACCAGCCCGGCCAGCCACCAGCCCAGGCCCATCACCACGCCCCCGAGCACGAACCAGAGCACGTTGAGCAGAAAGCGCAGCATCGGACCCTTCGCGGTGCTCCCAACATGGCAACAGGGAGGGCGAGCGCAGCCCGGACGGGGCGCCCGCAGCACCACAGCCGTGATGGGTGATGCCCTCTTCCTTCTTCTCTTCTGATTCCAGCCGCCCCAGCAGCGGCACCGCTCCAGATCCTCTGGCCCTTGCCGCTCCCTGGCGGGTCTATGGCCAGCACCAGCAGCAGCCCAACCAGGGTCCCGCTGGCGTCACTGCTTCACCAGCCGCAGACCTCGACCCCCTCGACGAGGACGACGACGAGGCCAGCAGCCTCGACGGCGGCTCTACCGGCGACGACACGCTCGATCTCTCTCTGCCGCAGGACTCCAGCAGCGGCAGCGGCGACAACGACGATCCCCCGGCGGGCACTGCTCTACCTGCCGGCGCCGATCCCTTGCGCGCCGAACGGCGCCGCAGCAACCAGCTCGAGAAAGAACTGCGCAAGGCCCGCGCCCAGCTGTCGCGCTTCTCGGAGATCAACCCGGACGAGTACGCCCGCTTGCAGGACGCCGAGCGCAAGCGGGAGGAGTTCGAACGCCAGGTGGGCGAGCGCGAACGCCAGCTCAACGAGGCCAACCTGCGCCGGGTGCGCAGCGTCGAAAAGGAACGGGACGAGGCCCGCTCCCAGGTGCAGAACCTGCGCAAGGAGCGCTTGATGGAGCGCCTGTTCTCCGAGGCTGAGGGCCGGGTGGGCGGTGATGAACGGGGGACGTTCTTTGACACCTTCGTGACGCTGTGCGGTGGCCACTTCCAGCTGGGCGAGGTGGACGGCCGTGAGCGGCTGCTGCCGGTGGACGGCAAGGGCCAGCCCCTCACCACCGATGGTGTGGCCCTCAGCGATGGCGACTACATGGAGGAGCTGCGCCGCCACCCGGTGTACAGCTTCCTGTTCCAGCAGCGCAGTGGCCTCTATTCGACTGCTGTGCCGGAAACGGGCCTCGAGCACGGGGGAGCGGTGAATCTGCAGACGCTGAGCACCGCTGAGCTCTACCTGGAGGCCGTCAAGGGCACCACGCCCAGGGCGGCTGCACCACGGTGCTGATCACCGAAGGGGCTGAGGGAATGGCCTGGTATCTGGTGTTCTGGCGCCATCTCTCCACCGCCACGGTGGTGCCGGCCGCCAGCGCCAGCCAGGCCCGCTCCCGTGCCCAGCGCAAGCAGAAGCGGGTTTGTGAGGCGATCGTGGCCGCTCGCCGTGCCGATACCTTTAACAGCCAATTTGTCAGTCGGGCTGATTGGGTGCTGAACCAGGGTAAAGAATGCGGCACCTGATTAAAAGTGCCGTATTCATTATACGGAGAGAGGAGTTCAATGAATCGCTTTCAAGATCGCTGCGACTCTGATCTGAAGATCAGCTGGCCTGCCAGGAATGGTATTCAGGAGAAAGCAAGGCAGAGGCCCAGGGGAATGAGAGCTTCCACCGCGGGAAGATTTATGACGGACAAGTTCAATTATTCATGAACGAGTTAATCGACATGCATGGATTCGGACACGCTTTTGAGGTAATTCATGCCATTCACTATCAGCTCTCGAAGTCGCGGCAATCGCGCTGGCTTTGTAAACACATTATCCGAGCCCCCTGCTGAGCAAAATATGGTTGGATCGGGCTCGTCCCCTGTGCTAATGTAAAATCCTATTTTAAAATCATCCTTCGTGACATAAGATAGTTCAGTATAATTAGGCACGCCATTCCTAAGCTGTTCAAGCTTCTCCGCAAGGAAAGTCATCCCGTTGACCAGCTCAGGAAGTTCGTCTTGGTCAACCAAGCAGCTTTGCTCTCTTGAGTAGCCATCATCATTGGCAAACAATGTTATCTTGATGCCATAGGTGCGCTCCATCTGCTGTCCCTTCATGATGCTGAATATAAGCGCATCAATTTCAATCTGCGAACTGTATAGCCCAAAAAGTTTTCCAATTGGTGAAAATTCCTTCATGACCAATGCCCCTCGTTTGGCGATGAATGTCTGGGCTTTTGTCTTGTATTGGGATGTCGCAATAATGTCACTCATTGTGGATTTGGACGGTGTAGGTTCATAATAGTCTCCTTATCGCCAATCCAGGCATCATCACCTCGCCATCGGGCACCGGGCGGATCTGCCCTTCTTGTGGTGGATATTGCTCCACCCGTGACCTGATCGCTCCTAACAGCTCCCCATCGAACACGTATCCCCTTCCCTATTGGAGATACGTTCCAACCGGTAGCAGCCTTTCTGGCGCTGGCGATCCACCGCCACGGTGGTGCCGGCCGCCAGCGCCAGCCAGGCCCGCTACCGTGCCCAGCGCAAGCAGAAGAAGGGCTATGGAGCGATCGTGGCCGCCCGCCTCGCTAATGCTCAGGACAGCCAGCTGATTCGCCGTGGCGTCTGGGTGCGGCGGCGCCGCGATGGTTCCAGTCCCCAGTTCGGCAGTGCTCGCTCCAAAGCCCGGGCCCGCCGGCAGCGCAGCAGCTACCGGCACTGGTTGTGATCGAGCCTCACCGCCCGCGCTTGATGGCGCGCACGGCCTGAAGCGCCTTCATCTCCTCGGCGGCCATGGTGGCGGCACGCTTGAGCCGGCTGGGATCACGGCGGATCTCCTCGGCCTGTCGCAGAGTGCGCAGGTCGCTCTCGGCCCGCCAACGTGCCTCCTCCTGGGCCAGCTTGCGCCTCTCGGCCGCAGTGATGCCAGGCAGCTGGGGGCCATCGACGACGGCGCTGCTGCCTCTTGTGGTGCGCCGCGGCTTGCTGCTGGTTTTGCCGGTGCCGGTCTTGCGGGTGCGGGTGGCCATGGCCTCGATGGGCTGAAACCCACATTTGCCAGCCCAGTGCTCAAAGCCCGGCCACCAACCGGCAGCCGGGCCCGAGCCCGCAGGCTCAGCAGACCGAGACGGTGCAGCCGGGGGTGCCCTGCAGCTTGCGGGCAAAGGCGAAGGCTTTCTCGGCGGGGATCAGCCGCATCTTCTTGACGGGCTTGCCGCGGCGGCCAAGGAACTCGACCTGCCGAGGGGCAGTGCCGAGCTTCTGGATGCCGGGCTGATAGCGGTGAACCACAAGCAGGCGGACTTCACAGACGGGGCCCTGGGGAGTGGCCATGGCTGGGATGGAGCGGAGAACACCGACCAAACGCCCCGCCGGTGAGCACTGGCCAGGGGCGAGCACCGCGAGCCTTGCGACAGCCCTGGCCAGCGCGAGCCGCAGGGGCATGCTGCGGAGGGGTTTCGCGCCGTCCTGCCAGCCAGACGCAGTGGCCCTGCTGCTGATCCGTGCTGAACGCCCACCGCGCCTGAGGCCGGAACTGCTCCTCACGCCCCCTGGCATCGAGGAGTGCCGAGCGGGACCGACAGAACTGATGCGGCCTGCCGCGTAGCGATCCTTGGCTGCCCGCTCTGCAGGACCCGGGCCAGCGATCAACTGTGGCCTGGGCATCGGTCCCGGTCGGGCTGGTGGCCGGGCAATCCCTGGTGCCGGATCCTTCTTGTGGCTGTTCATCCCTTGGCCTCCGCCGCGGAGCCCGAGCAGGCGCGAGAGGCGGAACGGCGCAAGCCGAAAGGGGCCCAAAGGCCCCCGCAGGATCAGACAGCCGGCATGCACCCACTGCACTGCAGCCCGCCGCGGCGCAGCAGCGCCTCAGCCGCCACCACCTGGCGATAGCTCAGCTGGGCTTCTGCTTCCAGGGCGCTATCGATCTCATCGACCCGCGCCAGGCACTGCTGAATCGCTGGCAGCACCTCTTCCTCCAGCCGGGAAATCTCCTCTTCTCCATAGGGCCGATCAATCCAGGTGCGGCGCAGCGGCCGGCCGGCATGACCCCGCAGGATCGATTCGATGGCTTTGCCGCAGGACTCCAGCAGCAGGAACGGATCCTCTTCTGGCATGCAGAACGGAGAAGCGGCAGATGAGAGCGTGGCCATAGTGATCGGCGCCAAAAGCGGCGCAGCGACGGGACCGATCCCAGCGGAGGCGCGACGGCAGGAGGGCCTCAGACTGGAGAGGCCCGGAGTAAGCCCCTCTCCCGCCACAAGGCGTTACCGATCCATCCGCGACAGCGCTGCTCCACCCAGCAGCGCCAGCAGCAGTTTGAGGGTGGAATCAAAGCCACCCTGCAGCTGCTCCAGCGTGCCGGGGCAGACCTGCCCGACAGGGCGGCCATCCAACGCCCGCTGACCGCAGACCCCGGCAGCCAGTGAATAGATCAGCAGCTGGGTGCCGATCACCACCGCCAGGATCTTGAAGACAAAGCGCTCACGGTCGAATGGCGGCTTGGGCGGCCGGGGCAGTGGGCCTGAGTCCATCGCTGCTCTTCCCAGGCGATCAGGTCCCAACCGGCGGTAGCACCAGCGCCCCGCTCTGCAGCAACCCCCAGACCCTCAGGGCCTCCGCCTGGCGCCGCTCGGTGTGGGGCGTGCCGGGCCTGAAGTAGCCCTCAGCCTCTGCAGCCGAACCGGTCCAATAGGCCGCCGACTCTGCCGGATCCATGCCTTGAGGCCGGTCCTCGAACACCCGGGTCCAGACGCTCAGTGAGCCCTGGGGCTGATCGTGCAGCCCGGCGTACTCCTCCGCGAAGTACTGCTCCTGCCAGCTGTTGCTGTTGGGATCGATCCCCTCAGCGATGGCCTGCAGCCGGGCGGTGTCATAGGCGGTGCGCCGGACGCCGGTGTACTGCATGGCCCCGCGGCCGGCGCCACTGCCCGCCTCCATCACATCGAGGTTTTCCAGTTCCGGCTCACCTGTCTCGACCACCATGCAGCCAAGGAATCCGCAGGCCTCCTCAGCACTCAGCAGTTGGATGACGCCCAGGCTGGCCTCGGTGACGGCGCTGCTGCAGAAGAACTCCAGCCAGTGCTGCAGGTTGGCGTGGGCCAAGGCTGGCTCCCCAGAGGTGCATCCCCCTGGGGCCTGGCCCGGCGTCACTTTTTTTCCTGGAACACCCCCACATACACCGTGCCCTGGCGGTACAGCGGCAGCACCTTGTCGCGCAGATCGGCGTTGTGGATGCGGATGCATCCCAAGGTGGGGTGCAAGGGCTGCTGCGGTGCCCAGGCCATGGGCCAGCCGCAAGCCGAGCCGCCGCCGTGGAGCATGATCCCGGCGCGGCCAACAGCCACCTCCTGGCCCTCCAGCTCCTCCATGTCGAAGGAGTACCAGCCGTAGCCCATGGCCGTGTCGCTGCAGAGTGGATTGGGGTTCTGCTCGTAGTCCGCATAGAGCTGCCCGAGCTTGTAGAGCCCAGGCGGTGTGTCGGTGTTGGTGTGGCTCCAGTCGGTGTCGGCGCCCTGCCCGCGGGCCAGGCAGGGAATCTTCCAGAGGATCTTGCCGGTGTGGTCGTAGGCCTCCATGTCCTCGTCCCAGTCGTTCACCAGCAGGTACGAGTCGCCCGGTTTGACCGGCGCCGGCTTCTGCGGGCCGACCATGCCGACCTCTTCTGAGCCGCGGGGATCCAGGCCACCGGTGGGAGCCGTCAGCTCGGGAGGCTGCTCGCTGTAGGTGAGTGCCCAGGGGGCCTGCTCATCGAGGATCGCAGTGCCCTGGTCGCTGCTGCTGATTGCGGCATGCAGCTGCTGCACGCCGCGCTGCTGCTGCGGCTGGCCTGCGTAGAAGCTGAAGCGATCGGCAAACCGCTCGGCGCTCATCGGGGTGGTCATGGGATGGGGTGCTGACCATCCCCATTGCCAGCCTCGTTACAGCACCGGCCGACCGGGGCTGATCACCTGTTCCACTGTGTCGGCGGCGCGGGCCACGCCCTGAGATGTATTTACGCCCATCATCACACGCCCGAAGAAGTCTTAAGGCGAGACAAAAGCCTATCTCTCGGGTCGGGTGAATGATGATGTTAGGCAGTTGACTCTGATAAAGCTAGTGGACTATGCATCCGCCTGGTTTATCATAGCATCAATCAACCCTTTGAAAGGCTCCTCCGGATCGATCCTACCTGGGCCGGTCAAGAAATAGTCAGCAACATCTGATTGAAATGGCTGCTTAATCCAGTCGAGGACAGCCTGTTGAAGTTCATCTGGCCCAATCCCGCCAGATTCGAGCATATTCAGAGTCTTCCTCACTTGGGAGCGAAGGTCAACTAGTCGTTCTTGCCTTGACTCTTGCAACGCTTGTCGATCCAAGCCATGTAGCTTAATGCTCTCAACTGCTCTTGAGTCAAGGGCATTCTCATCAGGATTCCAGCGAGGTGAGAGGTTGCCAAATTGATCTATAAAGAAGTGGCTCCAGACGTTATCATCAATAGGATTAATTGGCCGCACATCTTCGTTGAAGCGATTCAACTTGATTTGATTGCAGATCCCGCAACTCCAGATAAGATTCTCCCAGGCAAAGGTAAGCTCGGGATGAGTAGCTTTTGGGCGGTAATGTTCGACTTGAGCAGATTCGCTGCCACTACAGTACATGCATCTCTGTCCAACTCCAGCCATTTGGCCCAATACTTCAGTGACCTTACGAAACCAAACCAATTGACGAACAGCCTTATATCGTTTAGCAGCCATGCTCTTTTTATCGCTAGAGACATCTACTTTTGCGGCCTCTTTGCTAAGATGTCTAGCAGTTGCACTTGGCAGAGGAAGACGAGATTCAATGTTCCTCATTGATCCAAGCCAATCGTTTCTGGAGAATTTGGTTCAAAAGTAATTTTCATCTGCTCTGAGAGCATTTGGTATTCGCTATCTTCATCTGGTGAGAGGAGAACTCCGCTCTTGGTCTTTGCATTCAACAGCTGCCATTGCGCGATTCGCTCGTTCGCCCACTTAGACCGGGTTGAGTTGAGACCAAAAGCACTCCCAAGCAGCGTCTTCTCTGCACGGCGCAGTCTCAGCATTTGGTATTCGTGCTCGTCTAATCGACGAGGCGCTCTGCCTTCATCTTCGTGTGAAGGAAGTACAAATACACCGTTGGGATCTGCGGCTTGGGCGATGAGAGGGCTATGGGTTGAAACAATAAACTGGATATGAGGAAAGTGGATCTTAAGCCACTCGGGAATTTCTCTCTGCCATTTGGGATGTAAATGCGCTTCGATTTCATCAATAAGAACCACCCCAGGCTTCGAAATTATGGTTCGCCCCTGTCCATCTTTGTCGAATATATTCTCGGGCCCATAAACGTCTGACAGATTATGTATTAAATCAAGAACTGTCGCATAGATGCTACGGCATCCATCACTAATGTCCCGCATGGGCAGCTCAATCCCCCTTGAATCTCGGACATGCACATGATCAACACTCAGCCGTGATATCTCCATGCCGTGGGGGAGTAGGCCTTCTCCGAGCAGCCTCTGAACATTGGTTAGCAGAAGCGCGAGGCCTTGATCAAGAGGAGACTCTAAACTTCTCGAGTGAGTTAACTTTAACCAGACCTCACTCTCGCTTAACGCTGCGTCTTCGCGAAAAAGGGTCACAAACCGGCTGAGGGGACCCCCAACCACACTCAAACGAATTGACTCGCTCGAACTTCCGGATAGCCGCCGCATTGGCCCGTAACCTGCAGCGAACCAACCTGAAGACTTTTGATCCCATGGGCCTCTCATTGCACTAAGGATCTTTGTTCGGCGAGCATTACGAAGCTCAATACCGCGGAACTCTGCTATGGATCCATGAGATGGTTCGCCGGGTTTTGGCGTAGTTTCGATCCAGCGAACTCCTGCTTCAAAGGTTTTGCCTGGAACGGCACCGCCAGTCCTGAAGCGGTCATTATTCTTATCCCATGTAATCTCAACCTTGGCATCAGCCTTTGTGGCTTGGAATGCAACCCACCCGGCGGGAACAATCAGCTGCCTTCCAACATCCGGCCCCATCAGTGATAGGGCGATAGCTTTGAGTACTGTAGATTTGCCCGATGCATTACCACCAACAAGTACTGTCCAGCCTTCAAAGCTATGGTTTGGTCGCTCAAAGTCAAACTCAAGAGATGAGAAGCCTTTGAGATTTTCGAGCACAAGCTTTTTCAGGTACACAGAAGGCCCTCATGCTGACCAGAATAATACTATAAGATGTCACCAAGGGCCACTTCAGCGTGGCGTCCTGGGCTTGCGCGCTAAGTGTGTTCAGCTATTTGATATGCAGAGACTACTATATCTCCCGCCATGAAGATTCCGCTGACATGAGAAATGTGTTGTGATGTTGTTTATTCAATAGAGCCGAACGTGTTAGGCATGAGCGGCGGTCAAGACCGCTCAGGTTGATAACTAGCTGACGCCGTCCGCTCGATGCCTTTGTTGGGCGGCGCAGCAGACTCCCTGGGAAAGGTCGAGTCACGCACCAATCTGCACCAAGAGCTTGCTAGCACGCTTGGCGACGGAGCGCCGCTCGTCGTCTTGCAGCGCCTCAAGCCGAGGGATGAGCCAATCCTTGAGGGACTCATCATGAGCCGACCACTCAGCGAGAGCCTCCATTGAGTTGTTGAGGACGATCCAGTCGTCCCACTCCTCCAAGTTGGACATGAGCAGGTTCTTCGCCTTCTCCTGCTGAAGCGCGTCCATCTGATCCCAAAGCAACTGGAACAGGGTTGCCAAAGTCCACTGTGTAGAGGCTTGGTGAATCCCGGCGACTTCATCGAGCAGGGGATCGACCAGCGGAAGCAGCCAGTCCCGATGCTCACGCGCGACTCGTTTCATAGCATTGGACACCCGAAGGCGCACCACCTCGTCATCGCTGAAGTAGCAGCTATAGAGATCGATCAGGCGCGACCTGTCCGCCAGAATGATGTCGACCACTTCGACTGTGCGGCCCAGAGAGTTCGGATGCCCGCCGGTGAGCATCAGCTCGAACTCACTATTCGGAGCTGTACGCGGTGCCATAACGCCCTCCCGCTTGCTATCGGAACGAAGACACTGCCGGCAGGCTGTGATGCAGACCAACCTCGTCTGCCCAACTCTTTATTGGAAGGTTCCGAGAACCAGGTGGATCGTCCTGTCTCTTTCCGGTAACCAAGGTAGGCACCGCTTCCTTGACCTCACCAACTCCAGCTCTCACCTGACTTCTGAGTCGCTGTGAGCCAAATCTAGCTGTGGTTCACGGGTCTGCAAACCACCTGTTCAGTCAGATACACAAGGTGTGAGTCGGAGTGGTCAGCGCCATTGCTTCCAGCCATCAACAGGCTCTGCGCCCATAACAGCTGGGGGCGTTGCTCTTGGCCAGATCTGAGCATGCTCCTCCTGGCGTGCCTCACCGCTGTCGCCCACCCCCAGCGCAGTGGCCCCTGAGCCGATCGCGCTCCCAGGTGCTGGCATCCTGGGACCCGCATGGCTACCAAGGGGGTGTGCTCAGCCGGAGGGCCCATCCACTACGCCGTGTTCTTCTGCACTGACGAGGGCTTTGGCATCGAGATGGTGCAGGCCCTCGACGAGGCCCATGCGGTGGACATCGTTCAGACTCTTCAGAGCGGTGCCGTTGCCCGCGCCGTGCCGGCGACCTCGCTGGACGGCAAGAACAAGCAGCGGCTGCTATGGGACTGGATGGACGCCCTGGAGCAGTCCACAGCCAGTGAGGGAGGGCCAGCGATCCCAGACCCGCTGGCCATCGAGGGCTCAGAGCACGAGCACTCGGGCGGCTGATCCCCAGATCAGCTGCTGATTGTGCGCCAGCAGCAGGGCCTGCTCCCGCGGCAACCAGTGGGGATCGGCGCTGATGTGCCCCTCGCCATCGAGGAACAGACGCCGCGCCTCCGTGCTGCCCCTGGCAGCCAGACGGAAGGAGACCAGGCGGATGGGGCAGGCCGGGGCAACGGGTGTGGTGGCCATGGCGGCGGGGCAGACAGGACGCGACCACCGCGCCCTGCCACGACGGGGCATCCTGCGGAGCGCCTGTTGCTCTCGCCGCCAGCCACCCGAGCATGGTTCCCCCGGCCGATCCGGTCCCCCTGCTTGACAGGGCCACTACAAGGCACCCTGGCCTGCCAGCCCGCCTACCTTGATGGCGGTGATGCCACTGCCATGGGGCAATCCGCACTGGAGCAGTTCCTGGCCCACGTGCAGGCCGACCCTGCCCTGCGCCGGCAGGTGAGCGAGGCGATCACCGCCGATGCGGTGTCGCTGCTGGCCCAGGAGCTGGGCTATCCGGTGAGCGGCAGTGACCTGCTGCGCTTCTCCGGTCGCTCCGCTGCCGGCGTGCGGGTGACGCGGATTGACCACCCCGGGGAATACCCCGGGCGTTACGTCTGAGCAGCCACCAGGGGCTGGATCTGCTCAAGCTCGTCTGCCAGTTCAGCACTGGCCAGCTCGGTGTCGTGGGCGGCCTGGGCCCGCAGCCAGTAGCCGGGACTCAGTCCCAGAAACCGGCAGAGGCGCAGATCGGTGTCGGCGCTGATCGCCCGCTGGCCCGTCACGATTTCGCTGATCCTTGAGGCCGGCACGCCAATGGCCTTGGCCAGCCGGTACTGGCTCACACCCAGCGGCTGCAGGAACTCCTCCTGGAGCAGTTCACCGGGGGTGATGGGGGGCAGACGGTCCATGGCAGGGATCAGTGGTAGTCGACGATTTCGACAGCATCGGGACCGGCGGCAGTCCAGATGAAGCAGAGGCGGAACTGGTCGTTGATGCGGATGCTGTGCTGGCCTGTGCGATCACCCCGCAGGGCCTCCAGCCGGTTGCCCGGAGGAACGCGCAGGTCGTCCAGACGGCCTGCGATCTCCAGCTGCCTGAGCTTGCGGCGGGCCACGCGCTCAAAGGACTGGAACCTGGGCACGGCCCAGCCCTGGGCCAGTCGTTCGGTGTCGGGACATCGGAACGAGCGGATCATCCACCCACTTTAGTTCCGCCTGGCAGAACGGTTGCTGTCTGCGGGGGGCGCAGGGGTCAGTCAGCCCTTCTTTCGGTACCTGGCAACAGGAGCTGTTGTCACTGGGGCCAGGCCCCTGGAGCGTGCCCTTGGGCCTGACCCTGATCGAGGCGCAGAAATACGCCCGCCGCGCTGAACAGCTGGCGGTGCTCAAGACCTTTGCGGAGGGGGAGCTGCTGCGCCGCCTGCCCTTCCGCAACCTCGTGGGCGGCTCACTGAGCTTCCCGGCCGAAACGAAACTCCCCCGCGTCGGCTTTCGCGCCGTCAACGAGGGCTACCGCCAGAGCTACGGGGTGATCAACTCCGATTCCGAGTTCGTGCACCTCTTTGGCGGCGACCTGGATGTGGACCGCTCGATCGTCGACCTGCAGGGCCCCGAGGCCCGCGCCGCCCAGACCGAGATGAAGGTGCGCTCGATGCGCCTCACCCTGGAGGCGGCGATCATCAACGGCGACGACACCTTTGATCCGCGGGCCTTCAACGGGCTGAGCAAGCGCCTGGTACCCGGCGAGGACCAGACGATCGACAACGGCGGCAGCACGCTGAACCTGCTGGCGTTGGAGGCGTTGACCGACAGCGTGATCGGCTACGGCGGCGACAAGGTGCTGATCGCCAGTAAGGCCGCCCGCCGTCAGATCAGCACCGCCTCCCGCCAGGCCGGCGGTGACCTCTATGAGGTGATCGACGGGCGCCACTATTTCGAGGGGGTGGAGATCCTGCTGGTGGAGGAGGACGCCGAGGGCAACGCGGTGCTCGGCTACGACGAACCCGCAGGCACCACCTCGATCTACTGCTGCGTGCTGGGCGATGCGGCGGTCTGCGGCCTGCAGGGCCCGTTCGAGGGTCGCTACGGCATCTCGGTGCGGGACTTCGGCGAGGTGCATGACGCGCCGGTGTTCCGCACGCGGGTGGATTGGTACGTGGGCTTTGCGGTGTGCAACCGCAAGGCCGCTGCCCGCCTGTTCAACGTGGCGCCCATGCCGCTGGTGGTCTGAAACGCCGCCCGCTCGCGCCTGCCGCAGGGCCATTGCCATCCCGAGCGCGCGACAGCCGGCCCACCGGCCGCGCTGCTCCTTCCCCTTTCTCTGGAGACCCTTCCATGACTGCCCAAGCCACCCGGCTGCTCGATGCCCAGACGGTGCTCGTCGGCTGGATCAACCACTCCGCTACCGACTGCTACGAGCACAGCCGCAGCAGCGGTGATGTCGTCAACCTCGGCACCGATCTCGATGCCACCAGCGCCTTTGTGCTCGTCGCCTCCCACCCCGGCCACAGCGAGGCGGTGACGGTGACGCTGGAGCTGGCGCCGTTGCTGGATGACGGCAGCGCCGGCACCTGGATCACCGCATCTGCCGTCGCCATTCCTGCCGCCGGCGGCAAGGTGGAGGCGGCGATCAGCGGCGCGGCCCTGCTGCTCAACCCGGCGGACAGCGCGCTGATCACCCCGCCCTGCATCCGCCTGGCGCGGGCGATCGTCTCGCCCGCCACCCCGGTGGGGATGGCCGTGGCGC
>Ga0208787_1000643_pt1 | contig 16272 bp, 12 predicted proteins | sample Wag4_2014_7_11_FD_187362 | JGI IMG/M metagenome (GOLD analysis project Ga0208787, IMG submission 187362) | Fresh water microbial communities from Ohio, USA - Utica-2 Time Series HT 2014_7_11 (SPAdes) (version 2) | ecosystem: Environmental > Aquatic > Freshwater > Water tank | place: USA: Ohio... | reverse complement strand
GCTAAGCCTCCATCGGTGTGCTCACACTGGTAGATCATGGTGGATGTTGAGGGGTTCGAACCCCCGACCTCCGCCGTGTAAAGGCGATGCTCTCCCAACTGAGCTAAACATCCCTTGGGCCTACGCGTGCTTACTTAATATATCAAAAGGCGTTTTTTTAGTCAATGAAAAAACCTAGATAATGCTAGTGCTTAATAACCTTTTTTACCAAGCAATCTGAACATATTTCTTTTGTATATTTCTACTCCGGGTTGATTAAATGGATTGATACCTAATAGGTATCCAGAATAGGCCACCGTTTTCATAAAGAAATATAAAAGATGACCAAGATGATGAGCATCCATCTGATCGAGCGTAATAAGAATCACTGGAACTTGGCCTTCTTCTACGTGGGCTTGCAGGGTGCCTAAATATGCTTTTTCATTCACAAATGATAGTGGTCTACCAGCGAGATAATTTAATCCATCCGCATCATTGACACTTAAGGGAACGGTTAGGTCATAGGTTGGTTTTTTTACAAAAAGGACCGTTTCAAATAAAACCGGTGAACCATCTTGAATGAATTGGCCCACACTGTGTAAATCTGTGCTGAAAGAGACCGAACCAGGTAAAAGACCCTTATTCTCTTTACCTTCCGATTCGGCAAAGAGTTGCTTGAGCCATTCAGCAATCATGGCAAATTGTGGTTCATAAGTCACAAACATTTCAACAGCCTTTTCTTGATAAAGTTGATGCCTTGCGATGGCATATTGTAAAGCTGGATTCGAATCAATTTGACTATTACTGTAGAGATCCATTGCCTCTTTGGCACCAATCATGAGTGCTTGAATATCAATACCTGCAGCGGCAATTGGAAGCAGTCCCACTGCGGTTAAGACGGAATAACGGCCACCAATATCATCGGGTAAATTAAACGTTACATAACCTTCGTGGTTAGCGAGTGAACGCAAAGCGCCTTTTTCTTTGTCAGTCGTTGCAAATATAGCTTTTCTAGCCTCTGCAACACCAACTTTCTTTTCCAATAAATCCTTCAATAGTCTAAATGCAATGGAGGTTTCAGTCGTGGTTCCTGACTTTGAAATTACGTTGATTGCGAATGTCTTGGTTGCTAGATAATTTAATACTTGTTGTGTGTATGTCGGTGAAAATGTTTGACCTAGATAAATTACTTCTAATGATTTTTCTTTGTTAGGCATTAGCCCTTGGATAGCTTCAATAACGGCTCTAGCACCAAGATAAGAACCTCCAATGCCACAAACAACAAGCACTTGGAATCTTTCACGAATCATTTTTGCAGTTTTTTGAATTAATGAAAATTCTTCTTGATCAAATTGTTTTGGCCATTGATCCCAACCTAAAAAATCTCCACCTGGTCCTTTTTTTGTCGCAATTAAATCGGTGATGCGATTGATACGATCTTGGTAATCCTTCCATGATCCTTTCAGTTTTGTATGGGTCAAGTTAAGTGACAGCATATGCTAGTCCTCCAATTTCTTTTTTTGTTCGGCAATCCAAGTCGGCAACATGGTCTTGAGGGGTGAAAAATCAATTTCATGTGGTGGAACTTTGAACCAAAAAGGATGAGCCTTATCAGTGAGTTCATCTTTCTTAATCAAGCGTTTAATTGATAATTTTAAATGTTGAGTCGCCGGATCGATAGCGAGAACTTTAACTCTGACATATTCTCCAACAATTAAAAAAGTTTCAATTCTTTTCACGTAATCGTCTGAAATTTCCGAGATGTGAATTAACCCTTTTTGACCATTTGGAAAACCGATAAAAGCCCCATAGGTCTGTATATCAATGACTTTGCCAACGATAATTTCATCGATTTGATAACTGCTCTGATTCATACTTAGATTAGTTTTTCTAGAAGAAGAAGGTCATCCTCGGTAACCACTTTGAAATTCATACGGCTACCCATGACAACATGGACTTTTTTACCCATTAAAAATAACAAACTTGCATCATCGATTGCTGTCTTAATTTTTAATTGACGAGCATGTTCATGGGCTTTTAATATGGTTTCAAATTCAAAGGCTTGTGGGGTTTGAGATAAATAAATATCATTTTTTCCAAGATAATTATTCAATGTTGCTTTATCATCCACAACAAATAAGGAATCATTGATTTGTCTTGCAAGGGTCATGGCAGGATAATTCTTTAGTTTTGAAATAAGCGCATCCACCAAAACTGCACTGATCATCGGTCTAGCCACATCATGAATTAAAACATAATCTGGTTTTAAATGAAGTTTGGCATATTGTAATCCTAAGTAGGATGATTCTTGACGCGTTTTTCCCCCGGCGATAACATGGATGGTTTTTAATTTTTTGTACTGCTTTATTTCATCTTGAACTTGGGAAATAAACTTATCGTTTATGACTAAAACGATTTGCTCAATTTTTTGATGTTTAAGAAAAGTCTCTAGGGAAAATTGATAAAGTTTCTTTTTACCCAATTTTAGAAATTGTTTAGGAGTGACCCTTGATTTAAGTCTAAGGCTATCACCGGCCGCTAACAAAATTGCCGTTATCATTATTTTTTTACTTCCTTGAGTGCGAGTAATTCACTAATTGCCATTTGTTGAATGTTTAACTTAACAACCTTTTCCAATAAAGAATTTGCAGAATAATCAGCTTCACAGACAAAATTGACTCTTTCATCATGAATCAAAAGTTTAGCCTTTTCAATATGACCTTTAGAGTAAACTGCAATTGATTTTCCGCCGTGCTCTTTGGCCATTAACATTGCAGGTACATCGGTTAAGCCATCACCGATGTAAATTAGATTCCGATATTTAATTCGTTTTTCTTTCGTTCTTTCATTAACCTTATCATCCTCGGATTGGTTTAATATCCCTTTGGCGATGCGGAAAAAATATTGTGTCTTCATCGTGTAATTTATAGCAATTTTTGGCCAAATAGCTTCCTTTGAATCGGGAGAAAATAAGAATTCACAACCAAATATTTTGGTAAATTCCTTTGCAATTTTTGTTCCTTCAATGATTTCTTTTGTGCCCGAGGTAATAATGTAGTGTTCAACCTCAACGCCTTGGCTATTTGCGAAAACTTTTAAACGTTTAAACCAAGTTTCTAAACCCGGGAAAAATTTAACTGAATTTCCGAGGGAATACAAATATTCTCTGGTTAATTTAATCCCTCTTTTTTTACTTTCTTCAATCATCATGTACATATATGACAGAATTTTTTCCATACCTGATTGAATTGAATTTTGATTGGTCTTTTCCCAAAATTCTTCTGGTTTCATTCCGAGAGAAGGTATAAAACTAAAGTTTTGTAAATCTTCGATTGCTAAAGTGCGATCGAAGTCATAAATGATTCCAATAATAGGTTTTTTCATAATTTTATTTTACCATAAATCAATTTATCAAGAGATAAACTTACGCTAATATGGCGATTTATTAAGTTTTTGTGATTAATTTTTAACCTTAGAAAAATGGAAAAAAAATTTAGTTATGTTATAATTTTATCGTTATGGAAGCCTTAGAAATTCTCGGCTTAGTGATAATCGTAATTTTTGCTATATACCTTATTTTATCAGTCTTTTTTGCATTCCAAATGAGAAGTTTTTACAACCAATTATCCAAAAGAAAAGACGCAATTGATGTTTTAACCGCTCAAAAATATGATCTTTTAAGAATGATTGGTAAATTATTTGTTCGCCACCAGATTGATGTCCCTCAAGAGTTTATTCTTTCTAAAAGACCTCGCTTTGAAGACACCTTACAAAACATCAAGGATACAGAACGTACGATAGTTAAGAGTTTTTTGGTACAAACAGCACAAGCACTCTTTTACTATGGTGAACAGAACCAAGCTTTATCCGTGAACCCGGAATATGTTTCTTTGAAAAAATCTTTAGCAGAAGTTGATGAGTTGTTTCGTAAACAAGTTGCAATCTATAACGCCTTGGCGACGAACTATAATTGGTGGCAAAAATTTCTTTTGTATCGCTGGGTAACGGTTCTATTTAGACACCAAAACAAAGAACTAATTTCATAAAAAAGAGGACTTAAATATGAAAAAACCTGTAATTCTTGTCATCATGGATGGCTATGGTATTCGTAAAGAGACTTATGGCAACGCGATTGCGAAAGCAAAGAAACCCAACCTTGATAAATACTTTGCCAAATTCCCCTACACTCAAATACAAGCCTCTGGTCTTCAAGTTGGATTGCCTGAAGGTCAAATGGGTAACTCTGAGGTTGGGCATTTGAATATCGGTGCGGGTAGGATTGTTTATCAATCCTTGACACTGATTGATCAAGCAATTAAAGATGGAACCTTTTATCAAAATGCGAAGTATTTGGCTGCAATGCAATGGGCTAAATCAAAAGGTAAAAAATTACATATCGTTGGTTTGGTCTCTGATGGAGGGGTTCATTCGCATTTGACCCATTTACAAGCCATTATCAAACTTGCTGCAATACAAGAAGTACCTAATGTGTACTTTCATGCTTTAATGGACGGTCGTGATGTTGCGCCTCAACTTGGTGAAAGTTATATCCAGACTTTACTCTTGACCATGAAAGAATATAAAACCGGACAACTTGCCTCCATAGGGGGGCGCTATTACGCGATGGATCGAGATAAAAATCTTCAACGGGTTGCAAAAGCCTATGATGTGATGGTTGAACATCACGGACTTAGCTTTAAGGACTATCGCCAATATTTCAAAGACCAATATCTTAACTTACAGAAAGAGGGTAAAGACCCCAGCGATGAATTCTTAATCCCTGCATATGCGGAAGGGGTGCAAGGTAAGATTGAAGATGGTGATGCCGTTATCTTTATGAATTTTAGACCCGATCGCGCCATTCAGTTTTGTACACTTTTGACCAATCCAAGTTTTTATGCAAACCCTTCTATTAAAGATGGCAAACCATCATGGGTTGCATATCAACCAACCAAGCCACTTAAAAATATCATGCTGGTACAAACTATGAAGTATGCCGATTCTGTAAAAGGAGAAATTGCTTTTAAATTACCAAGTTTAGACAATACACTTGGCCCATGGTTAGCCTCACATGGCAAAACCCAATTAAGAATTGCGGAAACTGAAAAGTATCCTCATGTAACATTCTTCTTTGATGGAACTATCAATTATGATGGTGTAGAAAAACCTGAATTACCTGGGTCAAGAAGAGTACTAATCAACTCACCCAAAGTCGCAACCTATGACCTACAACCAGAGATGAGTGCATACCAAGTTCGAGATGCCTTAATTAAAGAACTAAATAAAGGTGACCTTGATGTGGTGATTATTAATTACGCTAACTGCGACATGGTAGGACATACCGCAGTTGAAAAAGCTGTTGTTAAATCGGTTGAAGTCGTGGATGAATGTGTTGGATCAATAATTGATTGGTGTGATCGCAATGGTGGAAAACTTATTGTCACTGCTGACCATGGTAATGCCGATCAAATTTTAACCGATGATGGTAAACCCCATACCGCCCACACGACCAATTTAGTTCCAGTTTGCATCAACATTCCCGGTCTTCGTTTAATGCCAACAGGTGGCAAACTAGGTAACCTTGCTCCAACCATCCTTGATTTACTCGGATTAGAAAAACCTATTGAAATGACCGAAAAAAGTCTTATTATTAAGTAAATGCATTTGCATGGAGGCATAAAAACATGACAAAAGTACTCAAATTTAGTGAATATCCCCTTCAGTTACCTAAATTTCCAAAACTTGAAAAGAAGTTCAATAATTTAATTGCTGAATTTGAAACCGCTGCTAATGCTCAAATTCAACGTCGAATTATGAATAAAATTGGTAAATTTTTTGATGAAATTCAAACCGATTTTACTATTATTACAACGCGTCATTCCATTGATACTCGAGATGAAACGTATAAAAAAGCAAATGATCTTGTGAATGAAGTTGGTCCAATGGTTCAAGGTCTAGGCAATCGTTACTCTAAATCTGTATTAGCAAGTAAGCATCGTGTTGAATTAGAAAAATTAGTGGGTTCATTTTTATTCAAAAAATTAGAACTTGCTGCGAAGACTTTTGATCCAAAAATTCTGCAAGATTTGCAAGAAGAAAACAAATTAACCACCGAATATGATGCCTTGATGGCAAGTGCTCAAATTCCCTTTGATGGTGGAACTTATAACCTTTCCCAAATGGGTAAATTTGCCGTTAGCAAGGATCGTGATATTCGTAAACGAGCCAGTAAAGCTGTTGAAAACTGGATGGCTGAAAAAGAACAACCCCTTGCAGATATTTACTCTAAACTCGTAACACTAAGACATGGGATGGCAAAGAAACTTGGCTACCCATCATTCACTCATATGGCGTATGACCGAATGGGAAGAACGGACTACGGACCTAAAGAAGTAAAAGCTTATCGAGATCAAATTTTTGAATCCGTTGTCCCGTTATCTAATAAGTTGGTGCGACAACAAATTAAACGAATCGATGTTCCAGCACCAAAGTTTTACGACCTAGCCATCCAATTCAAAGATGGTAACGCCACTCCTAAAGGGGACAAAAATTATTTAGTCAATGCTGCTTTAAAAATGTACAGCAAAATGGGGGAAGAAATTGGCGAATTTTTCCAAGCTATGGTTAATCAGGAATTATTAGATTTAGAAGCAAAACCTGGTAAACGAGGTGGTGGTTATATGACCTTCTTCCCACGTTATCAAATGCCATTTGTCTTCTCAAATTTTAATGGTACTGCCGGCGACGTTGATGTTTTAACTCACGAAATCGGTCATGCTTTCCAAGGATTTATGTCTAGAAAAATTAAGCCAGTTGAATATCGTGATCCCACCATGGAAGAAGCAGAAATTCACTCCATGTCGATGGAATTTTTCGCCACACCCTATATGGAGTCATTTTTCAAAGAAGACAAAGATAAATATTTATTCGGTCATTTAGAAGGGGCGATTAACTTCTTACCATATGGCGTCACTGTTGACGAATTCCAACACTGGGTTTATGAAAATCCAACAGCCACCCATGATCAACGTTGTGCCAAATGGCGTGAAATTGAAATGAAGTATACTCCTTACAAGAAATATACTGGTTTCCCACTTTATGAAAAGGGTACACGTTGGATGCGCCAATCTCATATTTATGGTGCTCCATTTTATTACATTGACTATACCTTAGCCCAAGTGATTGCCCTTCAATTCTTAGGATTAATGAAGAAAAATCATGACAAAGCATGGAAAAAGTATGTCAAAGTATGTTCATTAGGTGGTAAATATCCCTTTACTCAACTTTTAGAAAAGGCAAAGTTAAAAAATCCATTTATGGATGGCACCATCAAGAAAACTTTTAGACCAGTTAAAAAATTACTAAAAGTTTACGGCGAAACCTTTAAAGCCTAATCTCCATTTCATAACTAAAACTTAAGGTTAGAACCTTAAGTTTTTTTATTTTTATTCTTATCAAAAAGGAAATTGACTTGTCAAGAAAATCATTTATTTTTTTCAAGATAAATTCTCTTTACAATTGCCTCTCTATGGTATGATAAGTGCATAACTTATTGATATATTTGGAGGCTCAACGATGGAAGTAAGATTGGAAAACTTAACCAAAGTTTTTGAAAGTAAAAATTCAGCCCGCACCATTGCTGTTAATCAATTTAATTTCACCATTCCCGATGGGAAACTAGTAGGACTTTTGGGCCCTTCAGGTTGTGGTAAATCTACCACCTTATATATGATTTCTGGATTACTATATCCAACACATGGAAGAATTTTCTTTGGAGATGAAGATGTAACAGAACTCTCTCCAGAACAACGTGGTATTGGATTGGTGTTTCAAAACTATGCTCTCTATCCTCATATGACGGTCAAAAAGAATATCTTGTTTCCTTTGGAAAATATGAATTTAAAAAAGAAATCAATCGAGGATGCGACAAAATTAGCTCATTTTGCAATTTCACCAAAAGAAGCAAAAGTTTATTATCAATACATTAAAGAAAGTACGAGTTTAAAGAATAAATATAAGCGCCTAGAAAGTGAAGCAAAAGCAGTCTATCAATCCAAACTACTTGAAATCTCTAAAACAAAGAAACGAAACGAAAAAGCCACCAATTCAACCTCATCAGAACGGCAATCCTTTAAAGATCAACTAAACGACTTTAAACTTAGTTTTGAGAAGGAAATGCAAAACATAACTCCTGATAAACTACAAACTATTGTCTCTAAAATGAATGATGCTTATGCTGCGATTGAAAAGCCTTATCAAAATCATAAACAAAAAATTATGATGCAATTGTTGTTGAACCCGATACATTGGTTTGATTTTAATCATCACTTTTGGAAGGCTTTAAAACCAATTGTACCTGAAGCAATCAAACAAGTAGAAGAAGCACGCTATAAAGATTACCAAAAGCAGATGCATGATGAGGCGATTGCCATGGCAAAACTGGTTGGTATCGAAGATCAACTCAATAAAAAGCCTGCACAGTTATCTGGTGGTCAACAACAACGTGTGGCAATTGCCAGAGCTTTGGTTAAAAAACCAAAAGTACTCTTACTTGATGAACCTTTATCAAACTTGGATGCACGGTTAAGATTGCAAACAAGGGAAGAAATTAAAAGGATTCAAAAAGAAATTGGTATTACAACTGTCTTTGTCACCCACGACCAAGAAGAAGCGATGTCGATATCAGATGAGATTGTATTAATGAATTTTGGTGCTGAACAACAAAAAGGCAATCCACAAGACGTATACAATCAACCTGCTAACTTATTTGTTGCTAAATTCTTAGGCACACCACAACTTAATTTGTACCAAGGTGCTTTAAAAAATGGAAAAGTTATGATCCAAGATCAAGTTGTTTTTGAATCAAGTTCTTTAAAAAGCAAATCGCTGGACGAAGTATTAATTGGCGTTCGACCAGAAGGTTATGAAATGGATGAAAAAGGGACGCTGACACTTCAACCTCAATTTATTGAGATGATTGGTCGAGATGTTTCGCTCGTGGCAAGTCATCCCCAAGCGCAAACGCCTAGTATACGCATTATCCTAAACAGTGATGATTTTTCAGTGAAACCTAACCAGTTGATTAAGGTAAGATTGAAACCACATAAAACTTTTATTTTTGAAAAAACGACGGGCCGGAGATTAGCATAATGCTAGACCATAAGCGCGATCTAAAAGCTTGGTTATATCTTTTAATACCTTTATTTCTTCTTACAATTTTTACCTTTTATCCTCTTATCAAAACCTTTTTAATTTCACTTTTCTCTGAATACAATGCCCTCACGGATGATTTTGGTAGGTACTTTGATTTGTATGCTTATACCGCCATATTTAACGATCGATTTTTCATCAATGCTTTAACCAACACTTTGGTGATTGTTTTTGTTTCTGTTCCTGCCTCCACTATTTTGGCCTTACTGATTGCAGTAAGTTTAAATTCAATCAAACCTTTACAGAAGATTTTTCAAACCATCTTCTTTATTCCATACGTCACCAACGCTTTGGCGATTGGCATGGTTTTCAATGTGATGTTTTCCCACCCCTTAGTTGGTGGTGTAGCTGCTGAGGGACTTATCAATACGCTATTTCAAACTGCCATCGATTGGGTTGGTCCAACTGCAACGGTAGAACGGTGGCGAACCGTTGTTTTAATTTATACGATTTGGAGTGCATTGCCATTTAAAATCCTAGTTTTTATAGGCGGACTTCAAAATATTTCTAAACAGTATTATGATGCGGCTAAAATTGATGCTGCCCCAAAGTGGAAAGTGATGACAAGAATTACAATTCCGCTTTTGTCCCCTATAATCAGTTACATTCTTATCACTTCATTTATTGGATCTTTTAAAGCATATGAATCTGTCTTATCAGTTGTTGGTACGGTTGGTAGGAGTTTAGATCGTAATCGTTGGACTGCTGTTGCCTATGTTTACGATAAGATTGGTATTTCAGGTTTAGATATTAATAACATTTCTTATTATTCGAGAGGTGCTGCGGCTGCGGTTGTGTTGTTTTTCATCATTATGATCTTCACTTTTTTGAATTTGTACATTTCAAAAAAGACAGTTCACTATTAAGGAGTTCGATATGGCAAAAGCAATACATTTAAACATTAATCAAGATTATCAATTTGACCAAAAACTTAAAATTCAAAGAACTGCTCAATTATTTCGAAATATACTCCTTTACACTTTTTTAACGGTGACGGCGTTTGTGGTTATTGTTCCATTTTATTGGATGTTGAATGTTTCTTTTCAAAGTAGTAATGAAGTATTAAACTCGTTAAATGTGAGCTTTTTCCCTAAAGTCTTTTCTCCTCAAAACTATTTAAATGTCTTTTTGTACAGTTCAGCTGCGCAAGGGAATATCGATTTTAGTCGCTATTTATTTAACACAGTGTTGGTTGCTTTTTTTACCACCTTGGGCGGGACGTTCTTTTCGATTCTGGTAGCCTTTGCTTTGGCTAGGTTAAATTTTAAAGGTCGAGATTTAATCTTCACCATTTTACTTGCAACGATGATGATTCCAGGTGAAATGTTGGTAATATCTAATTTCGTCACCGTATCTAGGTTGGGTTGGGTGAACGCCAATGATGCTGGATCTTATCTTGCGGTCATTATTCCGTTTTTGGTTTCCATTTTTCACATCTATTTGCTAAGGCAAACATTTAAACAAATACCTAATGAACTCTACTATGCTGCTAAAGTTGATGGATGTACGGATTTTAAATACTTATGGAAAGTGATGGTACCGATGGCTAAGTCATCGATTGTCACCATTATTATCTTAAGGATCATGGGTACATGGAATGCGTATATTTGGCAGGATATTGTTGCAAACGAAAAATATAAGTTAGTGACGACATGGTTAAGAAGTTCGTTTGTTGATTTGGCTGATACTGGTTCAGGTCGAGTATTGACTAATTATCAAATGGCTGCAACGGTGATTGTCACCGTTCCACTTTTATTACTCTTCATTTTCTTTAGAAAGTACATCATGAGTGGCGTTTCTCGCAGTGGCGTAAAGGGTTAACAATTTCTTAACAAAAACCTCTCTTTACAATTGGACACCATGTTATAATTTTTGAGGAGGAAATCGAATGTTACTTAAGACATTTCAATTCAAAGCAATTGCATTTGCTTCTTTAACGCTTTTACTCGCTGCTTGTGAAACTAGACCAAGCAGTGAAAATCCGACTTCGATGGATCAATCGACGAGTGAAAACTCGGGTGATTCAACGACTTCCATTTCAAGTAGTGCAAGTATCGATCCTACCGCCCCTAAAATCGTTAATTGGTATAATCTTCCCCAAGATACAGTCTTGGACACCACAACAGAAGTCACCATTAATTTTTGGCATCGTATGGGCGCAAGTAGCCAAGCGATTGTGCAAAAGTGGATTACTGAATTCAAAGTTTTATATCCTCACATCACCGTTGTGGAAGAACGAGTAGCAAACGATTACACTGCTGTTGCTGACAAAGTAGCGCTATCGATTACCGCCGGTACAGAACCGGATATTGTAGAAGGCTACCCAGACTCAGTTGCACGTTACGCTCAAGCCAAAGCACCTCTCGCACTCAATAATTTTATCAACCATCCCGAATATGGTTTAACCCAAGAACAACAAGATGACTTTTTACCTGGTCTTTGGGCGGAAGGTCGTAGTTATGACAATGCCGGAACTATTCTTTCCTTACCCTTCACCAAATCAACCGAAGGTCTATTTTATAACGCCCCTTATTTCGCTCAACATGGGTATGACGTGCCTAGAACTTGGGATGAATTATTTGCCATCGCTGAAGATATCAAATCAAGAGAACCAAACGCCATTCCATTTGGTTATGATTCAGAAGATAATTTATTCATTACTGCTGCAAAGCAATGGGATGCTCCATACACTGGTTATAACGCTACCACAGGACGTGGTGAAGTTTTATTCAACAATAATGAAGCCAAAGATATGGTGAAATATTTCAAAGATAAAGTTGATCGTGGCTTGATGATCACTCGAGCTTTAAATGCAGATGCATATACCTCCGACATCTTTAAGACCAATTCGCGGCTTTATATGTATGTTGGTTCAACTGGTGGTACCCGATATGCTTATATCGGAGCCAGTGCCTCAGTTTTTGATTCCGGTTATCGGGTCGGCGTTGCACCATTACCATCACAAACCCTTGAACGTCCAGCACAAATTCAACAAGGACCCAATATCACCTTATTACGTAAAGGCAATAATACCCAACGGATGCTTGCTGCTTGGTTATTCGCTAAGTATATGACTGGTGCTGAACAATCTGCAGAATTCTCGATTCCTTCAGGCTACGCCCCAATTCGCTTTTCCGCTTATCAAACCCAACGTTGGCAAAACTATGAAGCCACCATTGTAGCCAACCCAACAACCTCTGCCGATGCCCAAAATAAATTAGTTAGGGAAGCGATTGAAATGTTTTTAGAAAATAGCCAAAACTTTTTCACCTCTGCTGTGTTTAACCTAAGTTCAAAAACACGAACTGAAGTAGGTGCTCTTTTAGTGAAAATATTTGCTTATGATGCTGCTGATGAAACCGATTTGAATAGCTACATAAACACCCAATTTGGTGAAAGCTACGACTTTATTGTTAACTAATTATGGAAAACCAATCAAATAAACATAAAGGAGGTCAATTTATGTCAAAGAAATTTGGTTTGATGTCAGTCTTACTCGGGAGTATGTTACTTGTTGCTTGTGGAGAAACGGTTTCTTCTAGCAACCCAACAAGTACGCCAACGAGTACAACGACCTCGACAACCTCAACGGTTACGAGTGTCACCCCATCGAGTTCGAGTGTTTCTTCATCTGAAATTGATGAAGCGCAAGAATTCTTGGATATTGCTTATGATAGCTTGGGTGGTTTGATTGCAGATCCATCCAATATTACTGCTGGTTTCCAAGTACCATCTAATCTTGCAAACGGAGTGACTGCAACATGGGCTTCAGCCAATCCAGGCGTGTTATCCTTTGGACAACCTGCCCAAGACACTGGCCTGATCAATACAGTTGTAAATCGTCCAAGTAATGGAGATGGCGATGCTCAATTTAACATTTCGGCAACTTTATCTATTCCTGCCACTTTAACAAGCGGAAATTTGACGAGAGTTTGGACGATTGAAATCACCGTTAAGGAAAACGAAGTACCTGAACTCGTGATTGAAAATGTTGAAGATATTCTTGCGATTCGAGACGTTGCTTATGACGGCACTTTAAATGTCACCTTAGATGATTTAACAGTGATTGGTAAATCTGCTGGTGATGCGTTTGTCTATGACGGCACAGGTACCATTATGATTTATGGTGGCGCTGCTTCATCATTAGTCGTTGGCAATGTTTATACCATTTCTGGTATTGCTGAGTGGTATTTCGGTTTATGGGAAATCACCGATTCAACTGCTACCTTACAAGCAGAATCTCAAGCCCAATATCCAAATAAAGAAACTGTCGATAGCGTCGATACCAAAGTTGCTTCTTTAGTTGCAGATGGTAAACACTTATCCGCATTTGCCAATGCTGCAGCGGGAAACTTTGAACCTATTTATGCATCATTAACTGGTAAAGTTTATATGATTCCAGGCGATTCGGGTAACTATAACACTTGGATCTTAGATGATGAAAATACAGTTGGTTACGTTGCTGGTTCCGCTTCTGGAGAAACCAAAACACCAGCTAATGCTTTCATGCTTTATTATCAAACCCCAGATTTCAATTTAATTAGACAATATAATGGCATCGTTATTACCATCGATGTTATTATCTATACTTATCGTTCTAACAACCATGCTTTCGCGATTTATTACATCGGCGGGCCCAATGGCGTTAGTGCCATCCTGAGTGATGAACAAAAACAAACCATTGATGCCAATGCAATATCCTTGCCCACCTCAATCACTGAAGCCACAACATTAACCTTATCAACACAAGGAACCAACGGGTCCACCATTACATGGTCATCTTCGAATAATGCGGTTATTGATCCTGTTACCGGAATTGTAACTATTCCAAGTCCTGCACAAGTGATTACGCTCAGTGCCTCTATTGTTGCTGGTCAATTAACAGCAATTACCCGGACATTTGATATCGTTGTCGGTGAATTAGAAAATACTACCATGGCAACATTATTAACCAAATCTGTTGGCAATATTGCTTATTCCGAAGCTGAAGTTATGTGGTTAGCCGCAAATAAACGATCTGCAATTTTAGCAGATGCAACTGGTTATGGTTTCATCTTTAACTCTGTGGCTCTGGATATTTCAGTTGGACAATTTATTGGCGCAAATTATACCGTTGGAATTTTCAATGGTTTAGTGCAAATGACTGCCGTTAAATTACTGAATCCAAAAGGAACCGATCCAAATATTACCCCAACAGCACAAGTTTGGACTGCAACAGAAGCAATTGCATTAACAACAGCATCTGTTTGGGCTCCATCATTAGTTACTATGGAACTCATTGGTTATGCTAATAACAACTTTACAAATGGCTATCTGGCTGGTTTTGGTACTAAATTTGTTCAAACCAATAACGCTCCAACAACTTTAAGAAACAAGAAATTTACAATTACAGCTTGGACAACTGGTCGTGGCTCTGGAAATCCTGCTCCATCTATTACCTTAGGTTCTTTAGTCGCTGATGACTTTACTCCAATTGTTGCGGCTGCTACCGATCTCACCGATGTTGAAATCTTAGCATTAGCAACTCAACGTTATGTTGCCCCAGTCGCCAATGCTGAACTAACCTCTAACTTAACCTTACCCACCACCTATACGCCAGTTGGTACAACCTTCGTTGCCAACATTGCTTGGACATCTAGTAACACAGATGTCATTTCAAATACGGGTGTTGTAACTCGTCCAGCCTCTGGTCAACCAGACGCAAGCGTAACCTTAAGTTATGTGATGTCGGTTGGTGCAGAAAGTAACGCCGCAGTTGAAATCGCTTATACGGTTAAAGCTGCTGAAGCTGTACAACCAACTTTACCCACTGACTTATTCTTCTCTGAGTATATTGAAGGTTCGAGCAACAATAAAGCCATTGAAATATTTAATGGTACAGGTGCAGCAATTGATTTATCAGTTTATACAGTGAAATTATTTGGTAACGGATCGACCCTATCAACTGCCTCGCAAGCTTTGACGGGTACCTTAGCAAATAACGATGTTTATGTAATTTCTAACGCCAGTGCTAATGCAACGATTCTAGGAATCAAAGATATCACCAGTGGAGTTGCAAACTATAATGGTGACGATGCGCTTGGATTATTCAAGAATGATGTCTTAATTGATGTTATTGGTGTTATCGGCACTGACCCAGGAACAAATTGGGTCGTTGGCACAGGTGCTACATCTGAATATACGCTCGTTCGTAAATCCTCGGTAATTGCTGGTGTTACAACTTGGGACACAACACAATGGGATGTTTATCCTCAAGACACCACTACTTATCTTGGCTCCCATGCTTTAGGTTAATTTAATTTAATTCAAGTAAAAAAAGGATACATTCAATGTATCCTTTTTAATTTAATTTATAATGATTAAGTATGAAATATAATTCACTAAAAACAATTAGTTTAATTATCCTATCTATTTTGATAACGCCAATCGTTATTACGTTTTCCCAAGCTTCAAAAACTGTGGATTTTTTACGTGATCAAAAAGAGAATTTAGTTCAAAATCCACAAGCTTTATTAACGGCCACAAACATCACTCAATATCAAGGATCGATGGATGCGTTTGTCGTCAAAGAACCCTTGATTGCTGAATCCTACAATGGTGCACTAAACTCGATGAATTTAGAGATGTATGCGATTACCGCATTCAATCAAAATCAAATGATTGATAAACTTGCCTTTTATTTAAAAAACGTTAGCGTTCAAGATGAATTGGCGATTATTGATAATCAAGGAAATTTATCCATTTTTATTCGCATCACCTTTAATCAACCAATAAGGAATAATGACGAATTCACTTATCAAATTCCATTTGTAAGTGTTTATGATGTCAATCATTACCTTATCTTTTTTGAATATGATCAATGGCAAAATAATTTAGCCTCTCCATTACTGATTGAATCAATATCAGTCGAATATGAAGTGCAAAATGGATTACTCCTAACGACAATTTCTATCACCCATGATCAATTGATAGATTTGCAACAAAATGATTACCAACCATCATTAATATACGGTGATAATTACGATCAAGAGCCTCGCATTTATTATGATCATTATTTATTAAATGCTTTCCATCAATATTGGT